>OLOG01000045.1_pt1 | contig 129694 bp, 148 predicted proteins | sample 1672351 | NCBI WGS metagenome assembly OLOG01 (sample SAMEA3136674, study PRJEB25190) | human gut metagenome | biome: human gut; feature: human-associated habitat; material: faeces | place: Austria | collected 2013 | reverse complement strand
TCAAGCCTTATAATCGATTTAAAATTTAAGTCCAACTTTTGGGGTTCACAACATTCAGACGTAGTTTTTATTTCCAAATTCTTTTTAATAATAAGATTGCTTTTTCAATATCTTCTAATAGCATCCCCGAAATAGATAAAGCAATTTGATGATAGGAGTTTTTGGCAACTAAAATATGATTTTCCTTAGCTAAGTCAATGTAGCTATCAATCTTATCTTGATCTACTGACATTGTAATCATCAATGATGTTTCATATAACTCAAAGTGATGCTGAGGAAAAGAATCTTTCAAAAGCTCTAGCATTTTATTACTTTTAACATAATAGTGTTTTCTAAGGCGCTTTAAATGTCTTGATAATTGTCCATCTTCAATATATAAAGCTAAGGCTAATTGTTCCAATTTTGATGCAGTTGGATGATAATATTTCATTTTTATTTTAAATTGTTCTAAAAATGGAATTGGTAAAGCTAGATAACTCATTCGTATGGATGGTAATAATAATTTAGAAAATGAACCTATATAAAAAATACGTTGGTTATCAAATTTAGCCATAGCATCAATTGGTTTACTATTAAACATTAATTCACCATTATGATCATCTTCAATAATATATGCATTATAATCATGTGCATATTTGATTAATTCATTTCTTCTTTGTTGCTTGATAGGATGACCATGATATCCTCCTGAAGAACTATTTACATAAATTAAATTAACATGATTACGTTTGAGTTCATCAATAATAATTCCCTCATGATCACTTTTTAATTTAACTATATGCATATGACAATCATGAAAAACAGCTTCACCTTGTACAAAACCACTCTCATCTACACCAACAGTAACATCATCATCAAATAGCGCACAAACATAATATAACAATACCTGAAAACCTGCACCAATAACGTATGAATCAATCGGTCTTTTGACGCCTCGATTATTTTGACAATAATTTTGTAATTGTATTTTTAATATTTCTTCTCCACTATGATTTCCATAACATGTTAATTCATCCGAATACTTAAGCGCTTTTTTTATATATCTTTTCCATACTTCAATATTAAAACTTTCATCATCTACTTTTTGACCAGAAAAATCATAATCATATTTAACTTCCTTTAACATTGATTTTCGATTAAGGGTTAACTGATTTGAAACTGGATCTTGAATTCTAACAAAATAACCAACCTTTTCTTTCGAATAAATATACCCTTCATTCAATAACTGTACATAAGCATTTTCTACCGTTGTTCTGCTTACTCCCATTTTCTCCGCCATCTTTCTAACGGATGGCAGTTTCTCTTGATAATGTAAATAACCATCATTAATATCACTTACAATTGACTGATATACTTTTTCATATTTAAACTCTTTCATACTATTCTCCATTTAAATGCATTGTAACACATTCATAAAAAAATAAAAAGATGCTTAGCATCCTCTTACTTTTCTCTCATTTTTTCACGTAAATAACATGTCGCTACAACAATAACAATAGCAACTAAAATAACCGCTGCACACAACGAAACCGGTGAAAACGATGATTGCATGATTAAACCTCCACTTGTTTTATAAATTGATAGTTAAAGTAACTGGGCAATGATCACTACCCATTATTTCCGTTTCAATTGAAGCATCAATAATGCAGTCTTTTAATGATTGGGAAACAATAAAATAATCAATCCTCCATCCTGCATTTTTCTTTCTCGCTTGAAAACGATAAGACCACCATGAGTAAACCTCTTTTACACTTGGATACAAATAACGAAATGTATCTATATAACCATGATTCAATAACTTACTCATACAACTTCTTTCTTGATCAGTAAACCCTGGATTAGTCCTATTTGTTTTTGGATTTTTTAAATCAATCTCTTGATGAGCTACATTTAAATCTCCACATAATATAACAGGTTTATCTAAAGAATCTAAATATTTCAAAAAATATTCTTCCCATTCCATTCTATAATCCAAACGTTTTAATTCATTTTGACTATTTGGCGTGTAGCAAGTTATAAAATAATAATTTGGATATTCTAATGTGATCAATCTTCCCTCTTGATCAAAATCTTCATTATTCATTCCATAAAAGACTGAAATAGGTTTTTGTTTAGTATAAATCAATGTCCCACTGTAACCCTTTTTTTCAGCACTATTTAAATAATGATAATAACCTTCTATATTAATATCCGCTTGCCCTTCTTGCATTTTTGTTTCTTGTACACAAAAGAAATCTGCATTCATTTGTTTAACAACATCAAAAAAACCTTTATTTATACATGCTCTTATACCATTAACATTCCAACTTACACACTTCATAAAAATTTCTCCATGTATTCATATTACACTAAAGCGTTTTCATTTACAACATATTTATTTTTTATATTACATCATATTCAAAATAATAAGATAAATACTTTGACATTTTTTATTATCGTAATAATATTATTACATTAATAAAAAATTATTAGGAGGAAATATATGAAAGTACTTATATTACAGGGAGAAAGTATTACCCCTAGCATTTCGACACAACAACTTATAGAAAGATATGATCAATTAAAAAAATACCAAGATATTGAATATACTGTTATTAAAAAAGATCCAATCATGAGTTTTGATGAGTATGATCAATTGTTAGATGATTACGACGCATTAATTGGTATGTGGATTACCAGTGATGTTTTAATAGAAAAATTATTTATTAATCATCCTCGCTTAAAATATATCGCTACAACCTCACATGGGTTTGAAGAATTTGATAAAGAGGTGACCAAACGTTATGGTGTAACCATCACAAACACCATCTATGGTGCCTCTACCATTGCACAATATGCAATGGCTCTATTATTAGAAATTTGTCATCATGTAAGCGACCAATGTCACTATACAAAAATAGATTATTTTAAAAACAAAGATAATCCCTTTTGTCTGGCTACAAATCGACATATAGAAATAACTGATAAAACAGTAGGTGTTATTGGTTTAGGAGCAATTGGTTATCACTTCGCTAAAATAGCTCATGGCTTTGGTTGTCATGTTATCGGTTATGACTTATTTAAAAAAGAGGATCCTCAATACAACTTTATTGAACAAGTATCTCTAGATGAACTTTTATCACAATCTGATATTATCTCATTACATTGTCCTCTTACTTCACAGACCGAAAAAATAATCAATAAAGATACCATTAATAAAATGAAAGATGGTGTCATTATTATTAATACTGCAAGAGGAAAACTTATTGATGAAGATGCATTAGTTGAAGCATTAAATAGCAACAAAATATATAGCGTTGGTCTTGATGTATTAACCGATGAAAATCCTCAAAAACCGACTCCCCTTATTCAGCATCCCCGCTCTATAGTAACAGGACATGTAGCCTGGTTAGCTGACGAAGCAAGATATAGAACAATTGATTTAGCAATTCAAAATTTTATCAATTACTATCAAGGTAATCCAACAAGTGTTATCAATAAATAAGGAGGCCATATTATGCCTCCTTATTTATCTTAATTAAAAAAAGGGCTCCGCCCTTTTTTTATAAATATAAACTTACAAAATAAGCTATAAACAGGATTAGTAATCCCCAAACAATTCCTTTAACTTCTTTTGCACGTCCAGTAAAAATCATTGTTAAACCATAAACAATAAATCCTAAAGCAATACCATCACTAATAGAATAAGTTAACAACATTGTAATAACAGTAATAAATCCACTTGCTGCAAATACAACATCATCCCAATCAATTCCACCTAATTGACTTGCCATAGAAATACCAACAGCTACTAAAGCAGGAGCTGTTACAGCGTTTGTAACAACACTTAATACCGGTGCAAATAAAATTGATAAGAAGAATAAAACAGCAGTAACACAAGCAGTTAAACCAGTTCTTCCTCCAGCTTCAACACCTGCTGTAGATTCAACAAATGAAGTTACTGTAGAAGTTCCTAAACAAGCTCCTACAACAGTACCTACTGAATCAGCAACAAGGGCTTGTTCGATATTGTCTAATTCTCCATTTTCATCAACTAAATTTGTTTTGTTTGCAACTGAAATTAAAGTTCCAGCTGTATCAAAGAAATCAACAAATAATAATGAGAAAATACCTACAATACAACTTGGATGTGAGAATAATTCTTGAAATCCACTCATAAATAACCCAAATCCATTTGTATCAATTTTTGTAGAAATAATAGCTGAAGGCATCTTAGGCATTCCTGAAACTCCACACAATCCTAAAATAATACCTACAACAGCTGTAACAACTAAACCATAGAACACGGCAGCAGGTACTTTTTTTGCCATAAAAATAATAGTAATAATAATTCCAAATACTGCAAGTAAAACAGCAGGACTAGATAAGTTCCCTAATGCTACATATGTAGATTGATCACTTACAATAATTCCAGAATTTTTAAAACCAATAAAAGCAATAAAGAAACCAATTCCTGCCCCAATTGCTAATTTTAATTGTTGTGGAATAGCATTAATAATCGCTTTTCTTACACCAGTTACTGAAATAAGTAAAAAGATAACTCCTGAAGTAAAGACAGCAGCTAAAGCAGCAGCAGGACTATATCCCATTGTCATAACAAGAGTATAAGTAAATAATGCATTAACACCCATACCTGGTGCCAAAGCCACTGGATAATTAGCAAGCAATCCCATAATTAATGTTGCAATACCAGATGATAAAGCTGTCGCTAAAAAGACACCACCATAAGATAACCCAGTTTGTTGAAGCATGTTGGGATTAACTGCTAAAATATAAGCCATAGCTAAAAATGTTGTCACACCACCAATGACTTCTGTTTTAACGTTTGTTCCCTTTTCATTAAGTTTAAAAAGTTTTTCTAGCATTAAATAGTCTCCCTTACATAAAATTTAATACTCCTTTATTATAAGGTTTTTTTGCTATTTTTCAACAAATTAAATCCATCTCATCATCATAAATTCAGATAAAACAATAATTCTTCCATCGCTCTACTTTTCATACGATAATAAGTACTTCTAGAATAATAATCCATCCACCAATTATTTGGTGCCTGATTCATAAATTCATGAATGATAATCTTTTGATTTTCTTCACTTAACAAAGCAACAATTTCTTCAAACATATCAATTTTATTTTCTAATTCTTCTTTTTTTTCAACATAATGTTCAATTTTACTTTTCCCTGATTGATAGCTTTGTTTACCTTCCCTGACAATACCATAATTTAATTCCGGATAGAAATTTTTATTTTCTAAACGTTTTAAATTAAACTTATCTCGTCGATACTCTCTAAAGATTTGTTCTAGCACTTCCTGTTTTTGGCGAAATGTCAACGCCATAATATTTTTCATAAAAAACACCTCCTATTTATATATATACAAATAAAAGGTGTTTTTCTTTTAAATTGTTAAATTTTCTTTAATTTCTTGAATTTGTTCTTCATCTAACCCACATTGAATCAAATACTCCTTTGCACTTCCATATGTTTCTCTTAAATATGCTAAAAATTTCATCATGATTCGAGGATCAGAACCTAAGAACTTTTCATCTTCTTCCTTAATCATTCCCTTTAATTGATCAAGAATAGGTTTATTATTTTCAAATGATTCCGAATAATCTTTGACAATATCATATTCATGGCACCCTGCTAAATCTAATAATAAAGCAGAAACAACACCTGTTCGATCTTTTCCCGCTGAACAATTAAACATAATAGCGTCATAAGGATGCTCGTAAAAGATTTCAAATACTTTCTTCATTTGATTTTTATTTGCTTCAATCATAAAAATATAGAAACCACTTAAATCTTGATATTCTTTAATATTATCAGCAATCAAAGAAAAGTTTTGTGATTGTAATAAATCAATGTGATAATATTCGATGTCTTGATATTCTTTTAAAGGATGTGGCAGTTGTTCTACCTCAAAAGGGCTTCTCAAATCAACAACAGTACGAATACCATAATCATATAATTGTTTTTTTCCTGCCTCATCAATTTTGCTAGGACATGCACTACGTATAAATTTATGAGCTTTTGTATAATAACCATCTTGTGTTTCATAACCACCCAAATCACGAACATTGGTAACATGAGGTATGTGAAGTAAACGTTCTTCACGGCTTAATTGCATCATAATTTAATCTCCTTTTCTATTTTTCAAACGGACGCACTCTTAGTGTTACTCCAATTTCATCAGCAATCTTTTGACATTTATTAATTTCTTCTTCACCAATAATATCAACAACAGTTAAAACAACATGAGGAACATATTGTTTTGCTTTACTTGCAAATTTTAACATTTCATCAAAAGAATCAATGCCAAAACGACTTCTTGTTAAACGAAAATATTCTTCCTTATTACTTGCATTTAAAGAAACAGATACAGTATCAATAAGTCCCTTAAATTCAGGAGTAATATCTCTCTTCCATGATAAAGATGATAACCCATTAGTATTAATTCTTATTTTTATATCTGGTTTTCTTTGTTTTAAGTACTTTGCTACTTCCATTAGATCTTCATGTCTTAATAAAGGTTCACCAAATCCACAAAAAACAACTTCTTTAAAATCATCTAACTGATACAAATCAAATTCATGACAAATTTCTTGTACGCTAGGTTCTTCCTTTAACCATAAAGAATTTCCTTCCATCATTTCTTTAGTTTGTCTTAAACAAAAAGTACAAGAACATTGACAACGATTTGTTGAATTGACATAACATGTTATTCCTTTTAAATCAGATACATGTTTTAAATCAATATAAGAATTACCATACAAAGTATATAATATCATTTTAATCCCCCAATTCCTTTAAAAATGGTTCAAAGCATAACCCCAAATGTGGATGTGCTTCAATACTTTTAGAATAAGCAATACATTTAGACGCAAATGCAGCAGCTTGTTTTACACACTGTAAAAAAGAACATCCTTGTAAGTAACGTCCAGCAATAATTGCACTATAAACATCACCTGTACCACTACGATCTTCACCAATACGATCAACTTCATCACGATAGTATTGTCCATGGTCATATACAAAATTCAATATCTTTTGTCCATGAGAAATTCCTGTAACAACAATAAGTTGTGGACCCATCTTACTTAATTTTTGACACATTCTAAATAATTCTTGATCATCATAAGTTTCATGATACTCTTCATCAATTAAAGCACATAATTCAGTTAAATTAGGTGTTACAATTGTAGCATATGGCATTAAATCTCTCATTTTCTCTTGCATCTGTTTGGTATAAGTAGGATACAAATGACCATGATCTCCCATAACTGGATCAACTAAAATAAAGTTTTGATTTGTTTTGAAAGATTTAAAGAAATCCTTAACAATATCTATTTGTTTAACAGACCCTAAAAAACCACTACAAATCCCATCAAATTCAACATTCATTGTTTTGTATGTTTGAATATATGCTGTCATTTTATCAGTATAATCATCAAAGAAGAAATCCGGATGATAGGTATTGATAGATAAAATAGCCGTAGGAACAAACACTGTTTCAATTCCCATTGATGAAATAATCGGTAACTGACAAGCTACTGAACAACGACTATATCCTGTTACATCATTAATTAATACAATTCGTTTTTGTCTCATAATATAAACCTCTCTTGCCTATTTTATCATAAGACTGTAATGATAAATAGCACCAATTTAATAATTTTTCAAAAGACAGATAAGCTCTATTTGTTTCTATAAAAATGATTTGGTATAATAAATTTCAGGAGGCACATATGAAAAAAATAAAATCAATCTTAATTATTTGTTTATGCTTTATTTTTTTAGTTGGCTGTTCTAATACTAAAGATACAACAAAAAAAGCAAAAACAACATACTTAAAAGGAAATTATCAAGTCACAATAGAAGTTGAAAATTATGGAACAATTAAAGCTGAAATAGATGCAGATAATACACCGATTACCGTCACTAACTTTGTTAAGCTTGCTAAATCTGGTTTTTATAATGGTTTAACTTTCCATCGTATAATCAAAGATTTTGTTATTCAAGGTGGTGATCCAAATGGTGATGGTACTGGAGGATCAAAAAAGACAATTAAAGGTGAATTTAGTGAAAATGGTGTAAAAAACCAAATCAGTCATACACGTGGTGCTATTTCAATGGCAAGAAGTCAAGATAATGATAGTGCTAGTAGTCAATTCTTTATTTGTGTTCAAGATGCAACTCACTTAGATGGTCAATACGCTGCTTTTGGTCATGTATATGAGGGAATGGATGTTGTTGATCAAATCGCTAATAACGTCCCTTCTACAGATGATAATGGTACTGTAGCTAAAGAAAATCAGCCAGTAATCAAAAAAATTACTGTTAAAAAAATGTAATGGAATGAGTTAAACTCATTCCATTACATTTTTTTACATTACGCCTTCTTTTTTTAATTCTCTTATTAATAAAATAACTGTGATGATAAAAGCACATGCATCCGCAAATGGAACAGCATAAAAAATTCCATATAAACCAAATATGCGTGCCAACAATAAAATAGCAGGTATCAAAATAATAACTTGTCTTAATAAATTTAAAAAACTAGATACTGTAATTTTACCAACCGCTTGAAAATAATTAGCACATACAATTTGAATACCAATAACCGGTAACATCATAAACCATATTCTTAAAGAATTTACACCTAAAGAAACCACACTTTGGTCATTGTTGAACATATAAACAATTGTCTTGGTAAAAAATTCAACCCCTATAAAACCAATAAGATCAATAATGATAGCACCCATCATTGCATATTTTAAAGTTTCTTTAACACGATCCATTAATCGTGCTCCATAATTATAAGAAATCAAAGGCTGTTGACCTTGAGTTAATCCTGTAAGTGGCATTAACAAAATAGTTTGTACACTGGTAACAATTCCGATAGCACTTAAAGCAACATCTCCTCCATATTGAAGCAAGGTTGCATTTAATATAATATTCAAGACACTATTTGACATTTGCATTAAAAAAGCAGGAATACCCGTTTTGATAATAGCTATAGCGTAAAGACATTTCAATTTCATTAATGATAAATTTAAAGATATAATTGTTCTTTTACCAAATAAAAAGACAAGTTGCCAGATAGCACTTAAAAGTTGTCCACCTATTGTAGCAAGGGCTGCTCCCTCCATGCCCATTTTAAAACAAACAATTAAAAGATAATCAAATAAAATATTAAAACCTGCACCTATCAATTGAGAAACCATTGCATTTTTAGGATTTCCTTGTGCTCTAGAAAAATTATTTCCAGCCATGGCTACACATTGAAATACTGAACCATATAAAATAATACTTAAATAACGATGAGCATAAGGCAATACTTGTTGACTTGCTCCTAATATTTTTAAAATAGGATTTAAAAATAGACACCCTGCAATTGTAAATATTAGACCCAGTATTACTGTAAGAGTCAAACCATTCCCCATATATTTAGCAGCATCTTCACGTTTTCCCATTCCTAAAGCTATCGAAAAGCGAGTTGCTCCACCAACTCCTATCATTAACGAAATGGCCATTAAAATAAGCGTAACTGGATAAGTAATACTAATTCCAGCTAATCCTAATGCTCCAAGTTGTGGCGCATTACCAATAAAAATGCGGTCTACAACATTATAGATTGCATTAACTAACATTCCTATAATAGCTGGTAATGAAAATTCCACTAATAAAGGAAGTATTTTATTATTTTTCATTCTTTCATCATTCATAAAATTCCTCCATATTTTTTGCTAGTGTATGTAACATTTGATTTAATTGTTCTTTTTCTAATAAATTCAAACCATTAACCATTTTATTAGAAACATTTTCAAATGTTTGATCAATAAATGAATATAGACTTCTCCCTTTTGAAGTCAAATATATTTCATAATTTCTTTTATCTTTTAAAGATATCTGTTTAATGATTAACCCTTTTTCTTCCATGTTTTTTAATATCCGGGTTACTGCACTTTTATCAATTAACAATAGTTTCGTTAATTTTTCCTGTAATAAACCGTCTTGATGATAAAGTAAATGAATTACTCTTGCTTCACCATGGCTAATCCCTTTTGTTTTTAATTGTTCATTTATCTTTGCTGAACTTTGATTTGCGATAAAATTAATAATACCACCGATTCTCATAATCTCTCCTATTAGTTGATATATCAACTATATAGATAATATTCTTTTTTGTCAATAAAAAAAAGAAGAGTTAAACTCTTCTTAATAAGCTTTTGCAAAATAAACAACTTTCTTAGCTGGTTTACCACAAATTGGACAAACATCACCAAATGGTTCTTCATCTTTAATACAACGTGATGTCGCTCCTGTATCTTCTTTAATTTTTAATTCACAAGCTTCATCACCACACCACATCATACGAATATAACCACCTATATTTTCTAAGATATCTTTAAATTCATCATAGTTATGAGCAGTATGTGTATTAGCATCTCTAAAGGCTAATGCTTTGTTATACATTTGTTCATGGATTTCATCCATTAAATTCTTAATTGTTTGTGCTAAATTTTCATCCAAAGCATATTTTTCTTTTGTTCCATCAACACGTCTTGCTAGAACACATTGATTATTTTGAATATCTTTAGGACCAATTTCTAAGCGTAATGGAATTCCTCGCATTTCTGCATCAGCAAACTTATATCCTGGTGTTTTATCACTTGCATCTACTTTAACACGAATACCTGCTGCTTTTAATTGTTGTTCAATTTCATATGCTTTATCTAGAACACCTTCTTTATGTTGCATAACCGGTACAATCATCACTTGAATTGGCGCAACACGTGGTGGTAATACTAAACCATTATTATCTCCATGCACCATGATAATAGCACCTAATAAACGTGTTGATGCTCCCCATGATGTTTGATAGACATATTCTAATTTATTTTCTTTATTTAAAAATTTGACATCAAATGCTTTAGCAAAACCTTGACCAAAGTAATGAGATGTTCCTGATTGTAAAGCTTTTCCATCATGCATTAATGCTTCGATAGTGTATGTTTCTTCAGCACCTGCAAATTTTTCTTTTTCAGTTTTACGTCCTGTAATCATTGGAATTGCTAGTAATTCTTTACATGTTTCTTCATAAATACCTAACATTTGTAAAGTTTCTTTTCTTGCTTCTTCTTCAGTAGAATGAATTGTATGTCCTTCTTGCCATAAAAATTCAGCCCCACGTAAAAATGGTCTTGTTGTCTTTTCCCATCTTACTACTGAACACCATTGATTATATAACTTTGGTAAATCACGATATGAATTGACAATTTTTGCATAATGTTCACAGAATAAAGTTTCACTTGTAGGTCGAATAACAAGATTTTCTTCTAAATCATCTAATCCGCCTTTTGTTACAACAGCACATTCAGGTGCAAATCCTTCAACGTGATCTGCTTCTTTTTGTAATAATGATTGAGGAATCACAAGCGGCATATATACATTTTCATGTCCTGTCTCTTTAAATCTTCTATCCATATAGTTTTGAATTTGTTCCCACATTGCATAACTATATGGTCTATAAATAATAAATCCTTTAACACTACTATAATCCATTAATTCGGCTTTACGACATACATCTGTATACCATTGAGCAAAATCATCTTCCATAGCAGTAATTGCTTCATTTTTCTTATTATTTGCCATATTATTTCCTCCTAAAAATGTCTTTAATATTTTACTATAGAAAAGATAAAGAAACAAGATTATCTTATCGTAATCTTACTTTCTTTATCTTTACGCGTGACGATGATTCCATGATCTATACGATCTTGTAATTCACCTACGTGAGAAATGATACCTATCAACTTGTCATCTTGTTGAATATCAATCAAACAATTAATCGCTTGATCTAAAGATTGACTATCTAATGTACCAAATCCTTCATCAATAAATAATGTTTTTAATTCAATACCTCCGGCATAATTTTGTATCATTTGTGACAAACCTAAAGCTAAAGATAACGCTGCTTTAAATGATTCTCCTCCCGAAAGAGTTTTAACATCTCGACTCATTCCACTTTCTAAATCCAACACATCTAGTTCAAGTCCTTGTTGACTTCTACCTTTACTTGCATAATCTCTTCTTAAAAGTTGATAACGACCTTGTGATAAACGTTCCATGATTTTATTGGCATACATCAATACATTTTCAAAATAAGCTGCTAAAACATAGCGTTCTAATGAAACCCTAGACTGATTTTTTCCACTTGTTAACTCTGCTAAATCTAAGTATCTTTGATAATCACGAGCCTCTTTTTCTATTTTTTCATCAATTCGATTGATTTCATCAATTCTATTTTTACTCATCAAATAATTCATTTTATTATTTTCTAAAGTTTTTTGTTGTAGATTACATTCTTCTTTTAATTGACTAACATATACTTTTTGGTTATTTAAGTCTACGTATTGAATATTTGAAACTTCTTTTGATAACTGATCAACTTGTTTTTTTAAAGATAATAATTGGATTTGATATTGCTGATAGACCTCGTTATATTCTTCTTTTTTATCTACTTCATTGAGTAAAGATAAGAAGTGTTCTTCTAAACCAAAATGTTTTAAAGCTTCTAAATATTGTTCATGAATTATATTAAACTGACTTTTTGTATGATTTATTTGTTTAGTATGAAGCTGTATTTGTGAATCTATAGAAACACTTAGTTCTTTTAATTGATGATATTGCATCTCTGTTTGCTTTATTTTTTTATTCAATGATTGTAATTGTTGCCTTATTCCTTGAAGATCTTCTTGCAGTTGATTTAAAGATAAAGAAGCATATTGTTTATCAAGTCTTCCTTCAATATAATTAACTTGTTTTTCTAATTCTTGAATATTTTGATTTAAATGCTCTAGTGTCTGCAATATACCTTTTAAATCATCTTCACTTTTATTGACACTTATCTTTAATTTTTGAATGTACTTTAATTGATTATCCATTTCTTGATAAGCATGTTTCATTCCCTTTTCTTCTTGTAACAATACACTTAATTCTTTAATAAAAGTTTCTTTACTTAATTCTTCTTGAATTTGTAATTCTTGGCACATTCTTCCAAGTTGTTTTTGTGTTGTTTCAATCAGTTGTTTTTTTAATAAAAGTTGACGATAACATTCATTATATTGTTCTGTTAACTGTTCAACAAGTTGCGTTTGTTTATCTAATTGTTCATTTGTTATGAAATGATCATCAATTTTGGCTAAGCGCGGATGATGCAAAGATCCACAAACTGGGCAAGGCTGATTGTCCTTTAAATCTTTAGCTAGAATACCTGCTTGATGATAACGATAATATTGATTATCTAATTCTAATTTATGTTTTTGGTTATTTAAATCTTTTTCTAAAGATAAATATTGTTCCTCAATATCACTTTTTTGATCATATTCTTGATTTAAATGATCATATTCATCTGATAGACGATGTAGTTTAATCTTTTTATCATGTATCGTTTGATAAGATTCTTGTAGGTTTTTCAATTCTAATTTTAAACGTTCTTCACTTTGAATTGTTTCATAATCTTTATCTAATCTTTTTTCTATCTTTTCTTGTTTAGAAATAAAATCCTGTTTATTTGTATTTAATTCTTTTAATCGTTGAAGATAACTTTCTTTTTGTTTGAAATCTACTTGGTATTGGTTTAATTGCGTGATTTTTTCAAGTAAGTGATTTTCCTGTTGTTGTAATTGTAACTTAAGTTGTTCTTGTTGTGGTAATTGTTGATACAGCAAATCAATATCATGAAATTCTTTATGCGTTTGTTTTTGCTTAGAAATAAGCTTTTCTAACTCTTCTTTAGAATGAAGGTATTGATTTTTTAATTGTTGTTGTTGATGATAAATAACTTGAATTTCTTGTACTTGGTTAAGTTGATCAACCTTCTCTTTTAATTGATGATAGGTTTTTTCTTGCTTTTTTAATTCTGAGTATTTTTCTTGCATTTCTTGATACTGTTCAATTCTTTGATTGTTTAATGTTTGTACTTGTAAAAGTTGGGACTGTTTTTGATAATCTTCATTTTTTTCATGATATTTTTTTTCTTCTACTATACAAAGTTGATGTAAATGATCAAGATAAGCCATATAATCCTCATCTTGACATTGTAATTCTTTTTTTAGTTCATCTTTTCTTTGAAATAATTGATTGTATTTAACTTGATAATCTTTCACTTTTTGTTTTAACTTTTCTTCCAATTCCTGATAAATTTCAGTATGAAATAAATCTCTCAACACTTTTTCACGGTCATCACTTGAAGAGAAAATAAGTTTTGTAAATTCACCTTGAGCAATCATCACAATTTGTTTGAATTGTTTATCATCAACCCCCAATAATTGAATGATTTTATTATTTACTTCTTTAGTTCCTTCAATCATTTTTCCATCAGGTAAAGTAAGTAATGCTTTAGGTTGTTTGGGTGTTTTTTTTCCAGGAACAAAATATTTAGGAGAACGTTTTATGACATAACTTTGTTGATGTAACAAAAATTCAAGTTCTACATATGTCAAAATATCAGGACTAGCATGATCACAACGAAAAGAATCTTTCTCTCTTACACCACCACTACTTTGGCCATATAAAGCAAATGTAATGGCATCAAAAATCATGGTTTTCCCACTTCCTGTAGGACCAGTAATCAAAAATAAACCATCTTGGTCAAATGAAGAAAAATTAATTTGAATACAACTAGCATAAGGTCCAAATGCAGATATGGTTAGTAACTTAGGTATCACTTTGTATTTCCTCCTCAATTAAGTCTTTCACTAAATCAATGGTTTGTAAATCCATTGGTTCTCCCTTCATTTTTAAATAAAATTCTTCTAATATTTCTAACGGTCCTTTTTGTTCAAATCCTTGATTGGCTTTTGTTTGATTACTTGATGAAAGTTGGTTTAAATAAGGATATGTTAACTGTAAAATATGATGATATACATTTTTTAATCTTTCATTAGCGTGAGGAATTAATGATGTATCTGATAATTCTACTGAAACATAATCTTGATTATTAATCTCATTTTCTAATAAATCTTTAAAATATCCTTTCACCTTAATCAAATCTATTTGCGGCTTTAAAGGAATCATCTTACATTGTACCTTTTTATCTTCAATTTCTACTTCTAGCATTCCCTTCTTTTGATTTACTTCATCAAAAGAATATTTCATTAAGCTTCCAGCATACCTTACATAATCATATTTGATTTTTTGGCAGGCATGTAAGTGTCCTAATGCCACATAGTCAAACTGACTTACTGCTTCTACATCAATGATTTCACTTCCCCCAACACTTAAAATAACCTCACTATCACTTCTGATAACCTCTTTATTTCCGGCAATAAACTGATGGGTAACAAGTACATTGGTTTTTGTATAATCAATATCTTGTTTACTTAAGTAGTATTCAAATGCTTCTTGATAGCTAACAAAAGAATCATGCTGGTATAAATAAGCAATATAAGAAGGTTTAAAATAAGGAACAAGATAAAAATTGACACCATCAATAATGATTGGTTTGATCTTTTTTTCAGGAAAAGCAACAATATATAATCCTTGTTTTTCTAATAATTTACTTACAAAATTCAATCTTTCACTACTATCATGATTTCCTGAAATCATGAGTACTTTTTTGTGATGTTTAGTTATTAAACTGTTTAAAAACCAATCAAGTGCTTCAATACTTTCATTACTTGAAATAGCACGATCATAAATATCACCAGCAATAACCAAAACATCAATTTCATGAATAACTAAATAATCAATAACTTGTTTTAATAAATCAATTTGTAATGGTAATAAATTTTTTTGATAAATAATTTTTCCTAAATGTATATCTGAAATGTGAATAAATTTCATACTTCCTCCAATTGAATAAAATAAACTTCCTTATGTGTTTCCTCTTTAGTAAAATATTTTTTTAATTGTTTGGGAATACTAACTGTTTCTATATACTGTGCTGGTAAATGTTGAATAATATGATGACTTGCCCTATTTTCCGGTGAACAAGTAATAATAAGCTGTTTCATATTCAATTCTTTAGCTTTTTCAAAGATTAAAAAACAAGCCTGTAAACTATAATGATGTCCTTGATAAGGTTTTTCAATAGTATAGCCAATATGACCATCATAATATCTTTCTTGCAATGTCCCCTCTCTTAAAACAATAGTTCCTACACATTGACTACCAACTAAAATATGATAAATATAATAGGGTTTCCATCCCTTTGGTAAACCTGTATGTACATATTCTACTAATTCTAATTTCATAATATCACCTGATTTTTATTATAACATAAAAGTAGGATAACAATGTTATCCTACTTTAGAAATAATAAGATTGACAATCATCTCTAATGATTGGTCATTAATAATATGAATATCACAAGCATTCATATATAATTGTCTTCTTTCTTTATCTAATTGATAAAGTTTTTCCGGACCATCTTTTAATAATGGTCGAGATTGAGTATCTATATCTGTTAAAATATTTTGAATTGGACGATCCAAATAAATAATTATTCCATTTTTCTTGAGTGCATCTATATTTTCTTGACGTTTAATGACACCCCCACCAGTAGAAATAATAACACCTTCTTTTTTAGATAATTCTAAACATGCTTCTTGTTCTAAATCTCTAAAATGATCTTCTGATATAGACATCATATCACTAATACTGCATCCATGTTTTTCAATCAAATATTGATCAATATCAATAACTTCTCGTTTTAATTTTTCACCTAACAATTGAGATATAGTGGTTTTGCCACAACCCATCATTCCTATTAATACTATATTTTTCATTTTGCTTGTTGATAATTTCCTAATACTCTCATTGTTAGACAATGTGTTTTCATTTCTTGAAGCATCATTTTTACATTTTGATCATGAATACTTCCTTCTAAATCAATGTAGAAATAATATTGCCAATTTTTATCCACGATAGGTCTTGATTCAATTCTTGATAGGTTGATTTGATGATCCTTAACTGCTTTTAATACACTATAAAGAGCTCCTACTTTATGTTGTAAAGTAAAAACAATACTACAAACATTGGCATGTGGACTATCTTCTAAATGACGTCCAATAACAATAAAACGAGTATGATTCATTGAAGAATTATGAATATCTTCTTGAATCACATCTAAGTTATAAAGTTGAGCTGCCTGTAAAGAAGCAATAGCTCCTTTTGTTTTATCTTGAAGCTGACTAATATACTTAGCACTGGCAGCTGTATTTGTATAATTCTTTTGAATTATTTGAGGATGCTTAGCTAAAAAGTGAGAACATTGATGTAATCCTTGAGGATGTGAGTAAACTTCTTTTAAATCTTCAAGTTGGGCACCTTTGATTCCCAATAAATGTTGACTAATTGATAAGTTATATTCTCCTACAATATATAAATTATAATTTCTTACTAAATCATAATTATCATTAATAGCTCCGGTTGAAGAGTTTTCTAATGGAACAATACCATAATCAATTTCATGATTAACAATGGCTTTATAAACATCTTCAAAAAGTGGGTAATTTTTATTATCAACTTCACCAAAATATTGAAGCATAGCTTGATGCCCAAAAGCACCTGGTACACCCTGATATCCTACTACAATATTTTCATTTTTATGAGGTAAAGGATGATATAAATCCTGAGTAGGAACAAATTCAGCTTGGTATGATTTACTAATATCCATCACATCTTGAATGAAAGCAGCCCCATAAGTCTTTAATTCTTCACTTTCCATTCTTTGAACATTTTTTTCGATGACTGCCTTTTCTCTTTCGGGTTGAAATATTTCCATATCATGGGCTAATTTATACTCAATAACATTTTTTGATACTTTCATTCTTTGTTCAAACAATTTCATAATTTGTGTGTCAATAGCGTCAATCTCTTGACGACATGTATTTAAATCTTTCATTATCTAATAAAATCTAACATACATAAAGCAGCCATAGCTTCAACTACGACAACTGCACGTTGTACAATGCATGGATCATGACGACCATGTACTTCAATTGTTGTATTTTCTTTTGTTTGAACATTAATTGTATCTTGTTTTTGAGCAATGGATGGGGTTGGTTTAATAGCAACAGTAAAAGTAATCGGCATACCATTCGTAATTCCACCAGTAATACCACCATTATGATTAGATTTTGTTTTTACATTTCCTTTTTCATCATAGTAATAACAATCATTAGCTTGTAAACCATCTAATTCACTAATATGTTCATCTCCAAAACTAACTCCTTTTACCGCAGGAATAGAGAATAATAATTGAGATAAATGACTTTCAACTGAATCAAAGAAAGGTTGTCCAATTCCTGCAGGCATACCTACAATAGCACATTCAATCTTTCCACCTACAGAATTTTGATTTAATCTTGCCTCTTCAATGATCTTTTCCATTTCTTTAAATACTTCTTGATTTAAAGTAGGATATGTTTGTTGGCTTAATAAGTCTAAAGTTTCTGTAGTTACAGGATGTTGAAACGAATCGTCATGAATATCTTTAATAGCTAAAATATGGGCACCTACTTTAATTCCTTTTTGTTTTAAAATTTGTTTTGCAATGGCTCCTGCAAAAACAATTGGCGCTGTAAGTCTTCCTGAAAAATGTCCGCCCCCTCTTACATCATTAAATCCGTGATATTTTACATAAGCAGGATAGTCACTATGTCCCGGACGCATATGAGATTTTAATAGTGAGTAGTCTTTTGAATGTTGATCACTATTATAAATTAATCCTGTTAGTGGTGCACCTGTTGTGATACCATCTTGAACACCACTAATAATATCAACTTCATCGGCTTCTTTTCTCGCTGTAGACATTTTATTAAGTCCTGGAGCACGTCGTTTCATATCTTTTTTGATTTCATCGTAGTCTAATTGGATTCCACTAGGAAGGTTACCAATAGTAATACCAATTGCTTTACCATGTGATTCTCCAAATAAAGTAAGTTCTATATTGTTTCTATATGTCGCTGGCATCTATTTTCCCTCCTAACGCTGCAAAATCTTCCCAAAAACTTGGATATGATTTTTTTACACATTCCTTATTATCTATGACCATAGGTTCTTTACAAACAGTTGATGCGATAGCTAACATCATCGCCATACGATGATCATCATGCGATGAAACTGCACCCCCTGTTAAATAATCAACACCTTCGATTTCCATTGAACTTTCATGTTCAATCACTTTAGCACCTAGTTTATTAAGTTCTAATACGGTAGCGGATAAACGATCACATTCTTTAATACGTAAGCGTGATGCATTAATAACTTCACTATGACCTTTTGATAGTGCCAAAGCTAATGTTACAACCGGAATCACATCAGGACATTGACTTGCATCAACTACAGTATGTTGCAAGCCATGACTTACAACTTGAATACCACCATTTTTCTTTTCTAAAGTACAGTTCATAGCTTGTAAAAAATCTATTGTTGCTTTATCTCCTTGTAATGAATTTAAATTTAAATCCATTAAAGTCACATCATTATTTAAAGCTCCTGCAACTAAATAAAATGCAGCCTGTGAAAAATCAGCTTCCACACGATAATCTCTTGCTTGATATTCTTGTCTTCCTCGTACAATAAACTGCTTATAATTGTGATTAATAATTTCTATTCCATATAATTTTAAAACATCTAATGTTAAATCAATATATCCTTTGCTTTCTAAAGGTGTCGTTATTTCAATAATAGAATCACTAGAAAGTAAAGGTAAAGCAAAAAGCAATCCAGTAATAAACTGTGAAGAAATATGTCCGGGGATACGATATAAATCAGGTTTTAATGTTCCTACAATATTTAAATCTAAAACATTTTCTCGATATAAATATCCTATATTTTGTCTTTCAAATATTTCATAGAAAGTATCTAGTGGTCTTTTACCTAAATTCCCTCTACCGATAAAACGTACTTTATTTTCTTTAGCAATAGAAATAGGCACCATAAAACGTAATGTTGATCCTGATTCTTCACAATCTATTTCTACACCAGGCATAGTATTATTTTTAGAAAATGTACTTTTACCATCAATGATTAAATAATCATCATATTGTTCGATTCTCGTACCTAATGCTTCCATTGCTTTAATAGTGGCCTTAATATCTTGGGAATATTCAATATTATCAATACGTGATTGACCATTTGATAAACTTGCAGCAATAATCGCACGATGAGCTAAAGATTTTGACGGTGGAACAGAAACTTGTCCTTTTAATTTTGTAGGATTTAATTTTATTTGACTCATTTTATACCCTTTCTTTTTTTAATAAAAATTCTTGATTTGTTTTATAAACAAAACTATGCCCTATTTCTTTTAATAATACAAGTGATAAAGAATTATTAATGTTTTTCTTATCTAAAGCAATAGCTTTCATTAAATCTTGAGTTACTACGTTGCATTGATAAGGAAGATGATATTTTTCTAGAATTTCTTTAATTTGATCACTCGTATGACTTTGTGTCATACCTTGTGTTTCACTTAACTTTGTAATTTGATACATGCCCATAGCCACAGCTTCACCATGAGAATATTTTTTATAATGATAGTATTGTTCTATAGCGTGACCATAAGTATGACCAAAGTTTAATAATAAACGATCACCAAAATCAAATTGATCTTTTTCTACAACATCTCTTTTAATGTCAACACATGTATAAATAATATCATCAATTGATTCATAAAGTTCATCAAAGCCATGATATTGATTCAATTTATCAAATAAGTTTTTATCTTTAATACATCCATATTTAATGACTTCACCCATTCCATCATTAATAAAATGTGGCGATAAAGTTTTTAAAGTAGTAGGATCAATTAAAACCATTGATGGATGATAAAATGCCCCAACTAAGTTTTTACCATCTGGTAAATCAACAGCTACCTTTCCTCCTACAGAACTATCAACTTGTGCTAAAAGTGAAGTTGGAATTTGTACAAGCTGTACCCCTCTTAAATAACTGCTTGCTACAAAGCCAGCCATATCACCAATAACACCACCACCTAAAGCAATAATTAAATCAGTACGAGTTAATTTAAAATCTAAACAAGCTTTATATAACATAGGAAGCATATCAAATCGTTTTGATTGTTCTCCGTGTTCTACCACAACATGTCCTACTGTATAATCAGATGCTAGATTGTTTGTGAGTGCTTCACCATATAAAGGATAAACCTGATCATCAGAAATGATCATTATTTTCTTTCCTTTAAATACTGTTTTAATTTTTTCATTTGCTTTTTTTAAAATGTTTTTTTCAATATAAATAGGATAACTATGTTCCTTTAAATTAACGATCATTTCCATTTTCATCACCCTAAATTTCTTTATTAACAGCTTTTGCGATTGGTTTTAATTCTTCCATTAATTGAGCAAATTTCGCTGGTTTTAATGATTGTGGTCCATCACATAATGCTTTCTCTGGATTATTATGCACTTCGATCATTAATCCATCACATCCTGCTACGACTGCTGCCTTTGCCATCGGATTGACTAACCACCATTTTCCTCCTGCATGGCTTGGATCGATAATGATTGGCAAGTGTGTTAATTCTTTAATTACTGGGATTGCTTGTAAATCTAATGTATTTCTTGTATAGGATTCAAATGTTCTGACTCCTCTTTCACATAAGATGACATTTGGGTTCCCACTAGCCATGATATACTCTGCTGACATGATCCATTCTTGATATGTTGCACTTAATCCTCTTTTTAATAAGATTGGTTTCTTTGTTGCTTTCCCTACCTTCTTTAATAGATCGAAGTTTTGCATATTTCTTGCTCCTACTTGGATCAAGTCTACTTTTTCAATAAATTCATCTAAATGTTCTGCATCCATTAATTCTGATACGATTGGTAATCCTGTTGCTTCTCTGGCTGCTACTAAAATATCTAACCCTTCTGATCCCATTCCTTGGAATGCATATGGTGATGTTCTTGGTTTGAATGCTCCCCCTCTTAATAGATTAGCTCCTGCTGCTTTGGCTGCTTTAGCAATTTCAATCACTTGTTCTTTTGATTCTACTGAACATGGTCCTGCAATCACGGCTAGGTTTCCACCACCGATTTTTACTCCTCTTACATCAATGATTGAATCATCTGGATGGAATGCTCTGTTAGCTAATTTATATGGTTCTGATACATGCATTACTTTTTCTACTGCTGGATCTACTTCGATTTGTTCTGGATCTACTTTTGTTGTATCACCAATCATCCCAATAACAGTTTGACCAGTTCCGTTTACAACGCTAACTCTTAATCCTTTGTCTTCTACCATTTTTGATACTTTTTCAACATCTTCAGCTTTTGCTGTTGTTTTCATTACAATAATCATTTTTATTTCCCCCTTATTTTCTATTTGATATAAATAAAAAACTCTCATCCATAAAGGACGAGAGCATTGCTTCGTGATACCACCTTAGTTTACTTATATATTACTATATAAGCCTCATCAAGTACTAACATACTTTTATCATATAACGGTGATTACCGGAGATGCCTACTATCAGTTCAACACTCTACTCCAAGACGAATTCAACAATCACTTTCATTTTCTTTTTCACCAACCAAGAAATCTCTACATTTCAAATGAATGTTTACTAGTTCTTTTCACAGTATTTATATCAAATGTTGATGTTATTTTATCTAGAATTGTCTTCTATGTCAATGATTTTATCTCAATTTTATAAATTTTTATTGTCATTACCATGTATTTCATGTCGCTACATTTGATTTATAGGCAATAATTATTGAATGTTATTCCTATCAATGTTAGTTTGATTTTGCTTTCATCTTAGTCGTTTTAGGAGAAATTTATGAAAATTGCATTATTTGATCAAAATGATCATGATTTAAATCATTTATCAACCTTAATTTTGAAAAACTCAGAATTATCTAGAGAATTATTTATCTTTAAATTTAATAATGAAGATGAATTTATTCAGTTCTTATTTAAAAATATATCTTATTCCTATTTCTTTATTAATAGTGAAAGTTGTCAGTCAACAACGCTCCTTATTATTAAAGAACTCTATCCTGATATTCCTATTATTCTTACCACAAGAAATCAGACATTACGTCATCTCAATGATGTTAAATTGTTATTTAAACCCTATCAGTTAGAAGATATCAATCGTTGTATTGATTATTGGCTAACATATCATAATCATAGTCGTTTTATTAAAGTCTATGACCAAGATCATTATCTTCATATTCCTGTTCAAGATATTTATTATTTAGAATCATATTATGGTCAAGTTCATGTTCATCTAAAAGATCAAGAATATATTGCCTGTCAAAAAGAACTTTATAAATATGAAAATAAACTTGAACATCTTGGTTTTCTTTCAATCCACAAAAGTATTCTTATTAATTATCACAAAATAAAAAAAGCATCTTTATTTCAATATCATCTTTTAAATGATGTTATCCTTATCCCAAGCAGTCGTAAAAAAAGTAGCGCTTTTAAAAAATATCTTGATTTATTGGATACTAAAGCATATTAAAAACTCTCCTAAAGGAGAGTTGTTTTTCTATGGTACCGCTGGCCGGACTTGAACCGGCACGGATTACTCCGCTTGATTTTGAGTCAAGTGCGTCTGCCAATTTCGCCACAGCGGCATATAATTTGTGTCCGATAATTATTATAACAAGGATTATTATTCTTGACAAGGGGATAAAATATTTACTTTAAATTCATTAGTTTATATAATAAATATAACTTAATGAATGAGGTAAAAAAATGAATCAATTATTTTTAGATAGAATGAAAGAATTATTAAACGACGAATATGATGATTTTATTGCATCATTAAATCAACCACCCGTTAAAGGATTTTATCTTAATCCTTTAAAAAAAGATGTACTGAATCATTTGAATCAAGAACATATTACACCACATCCTTACATACCTCGTGGTTATTATTTTGATTATGAAAAAGAGCCACTAGGAAAAAGTCCTTATTTCATGTGTGGCTTATATTATATTCAAGAACCTAGTGCCATGGCTGTCGCAAACACAATTCAAGTAAACAAAGATGACTACATTTTAGATATGTGTGGTGCTCCTGGAGGAAAAACTTGTTATCTTGCTAGTCAATTAAATCAAGATGGCTTAATGATTGCTAATGACATTAATAAATTGAGGGCACATATTCTAGCAAGTAATATTGAACGCTTTGGCTTAAAAAATACAATTGTTACAAATGTTGATCCATTACGTTTTTCATTACCTGGTTTCTTTGATAAAGTCATCCTAGATGCTCCCTGTTCAGGAGAAGGCATGTTTAGAAAAAATGATGAAGCAATTGAAACATGGTCATTACAAAAAGTACAGGAATGTGCTTATATTCAAAGAAACTTAATTGATCAAGCTTATAAATTATTAAAAAAAGATGGTATTTTAGTCTATTCTACATGTACATATTCTGTAGAAGAAAACGAAGCACAAGTCAATTACATGGTCAACGAATTAAACATGGAAGTGATTCCTATCCATCAAGAACCAGGTATGACAGAAAGCACACTTTGTCCGGGAACTGTCCGTATGTATCCTCATCATAATCGTGGTGAAGGGCAATTCATTGCTGTTGTTAAAAAAACAACAGATACACTGGTTGAAAAACCTAAGATTTTAAAACCCAATATTACAAGAGAACAATTAAAACTTGTGGAAACATTTTATCATGATCATCTTAATATCGATGTGCCACCATATTTATTTCAATCTCAGCAACATATTTATGCAATTAGACCTCAATTTCCAGATTTGAATAAAATTAAAGTCATCAAAAATGGACTTTACTTAGGAGAATGTAAAAAAGGAAGATTTGAACCAAGTTTATCTCTTGCTTTAACATTAGAAAAAAAAGATGTAAAAAGATATTATGATTTTTCAAAAGATAGTCAGGAAGTTCAAGATTATATTAAAGGATTAACTTTAAAAGGTCATGGTGATAAGGGATATGGTGTTATTTTTGTTGATGGTTATCCCCTTTCTTTCTATAAAGAAAGTAATCAGCAAGTCAAAAACTTATTTCCTAAAGGACTAAGACGATGAACCGATATGATATAATAGAAGACTATGTTTACCAATTACTAGAAAAAGAATGTTTTGGCAACAAGAAAAAACAAGCTTATCGCCATCTTCTAGGTGTCAGTGAACTTTGTATCATTTTAGCTAGAAAAGAAAAGCTAGATAATGAATTAGCGGGTATCATGGGATTATTACATGATTTAACTATATACAAAGATCATAGCCATTTTGATCATGCTTCTCGTAGTGCTATTTTAGCTAAAAATATTTTAGAAGCCACTCAATTATTTAACGAAAAAGAAATCAGTATAGTTGAAAAGGCTATTAAGAATCATTCAAATAAAAAACAACATCATGATGATTATAGTGAACTTCTCAAATTATGTGATGTGATTAATTCTTATTTATATGAACCCAATTGTATTTTAAATCCTGATCAAAATAAATATCTTCAACTTGCAAAAGAAAAAGACTATATTTAAAAAGATGATGTTGTCATCGTTTCAACGATGGCAACAATCATCTTTTTTTATAAAATCAATAATATAGTGAGCAATTTTTCGACTATCTACAATATAACTACCATGATCTTCTCCCGGTATTATTTCTAATTGACTACGAGGAATATGTCTTGCAATCTTTCTTGTATGTTCCTCTAAAATCAAATCATGCTCTCCTGCTAAAATAAGCGTAGATGCCTGAATTTGTTTTAAATCACGACTATCAATATGAGGCTCCTCTAACATCATTTTAATAAGTGGACTTTTGGTTTTTTTGTATTCTGTTTTCATTTCCTGATAACATTCTTGAGCCACACCCCGAGGATGAAGATTAGCACCCGAAACAATGAGTTTGCTTATTAGCTGAGGATATTGACTAGCAAGTAATAATCCTACAACACCACCATCACTATATCCATAATAAATGACATCTTTTAAATCTAATTGAATAATCATTTCTTTAATATCCAAAGCCATATCTTGATAATGATATGAATTGATTTTACTACTTGATCCATGTCCTCGACTATCTACTAAATAAACTTGGAAATACTTCTTTAACTCCTGGTTAGCTATATCAAAAATATGATGGTCTTCTCCATTACCATGAATCATAATCAGTGGTCTACCCTGACCAGTTACCTCATAATATAATTCAACATCATTGACTCTAATTTTCATGTTTGTTTCCTTTTTTATATAACAAATATGAATAAACTGTTGGTACTATAATCAAAATCACAACAACACCGATAAAAACTTCAAAAATCTTATTAATCGTAAAAGAAGCAATAATAGCAAATCCACCGATAACCATAATATAGCCTGTCAAACGATTTGTTTTTAACCAATTCGTTTTATCATTTAAAGTCCATGGTAAACGTATACCCAAAGTATAATTTTGTTTGACTTTAGGTAAATAATTTCCAATTAAAATAAAAATGATTCCTACTAATACTGGTACAATCGTTTCTATAGCAATATCGTAACCAAAACAAACTAAATAAGTCATAATTTGCAAAATACATGCAATACTAGGAATAATCCATAAAAGTAATTGTTTCATCTTTTCTGGATAGTTTGTTTTTTTAGGATCATGACAAGCAAAGAACAAACAGATCCATTGTAATAAAACCATTAATAATGGTAATCCAAAAACAACAAACATCTTACTAGCGTAACCATCAATCTTTCCTGATACATTCCAATGAATAGGCATATAAGCTGGTAAAGATTCATAGACAAAGGCTCCAAAAATCATAGGTAAAATACAAACCAAAGTTGTCATAAATAAATCTTTTTTATTAATTTTCATTTTCTTTTCCTCCAAATTGGCTAAACCATAACATCACTTCTTCAAATACTGATGTATTAATTTCATAATAAATATAATTTTTATACTTTGTTTCATAAATCAAATCAGCTTGTTTAAGTTTTGATAAATGATAAGAAATTGTAGCTTGAGTCATATCAAAATGACCTGCAATTTCCCCTGCCGAGAGTTGACCATCTTTTAGTAATATTAAAATATCTCGTCGTACAGGATCAGACAAAGCTTTAAATGTTTTCACAAATTCCATTTAATCACCTTTCTATTTAGATAAATTTCTAAATAGATTATAACATAAAAAAAGGATATGTCTATCCTTTTTGGTTTTCACGTATACATTCTTGAATTCGATCATGGACACATTGAGCAATCTCATTTGTTTTCATATCTTTATATTCATCATAATAAAGTGGTTTAAGATAATGAATTTGCGCCGTTGTTTTCTTTATTGTATTATTATCAAATACTTTATAACAATCTATCATAGCTACAGGAACAATTGGTGCTTTTGACTTTGTTGCAATTTTAAAAGTACCACCTTTAAAATCTAAAATCTCATTTTGTTTTTTAGATCTTGTTCCTTCTGGAAAAACAAAGAAATTTTGTCCTTTTGATATTTCATCAGCTACATATTTAATCACTTTAGCAGATTCTCTAATATTACTTCTATCCATAGGAACATATTGCAACATATTAATCACATCTTTAACTAAAATCGTAGATGCCAATTCTTTTTTTACAATAGCACGAATAGGTTTTTCATGAGTTTGAAAAATAGCTAAGGGATCAAATAAACCTTGATGATTAGGCGTTAACAAATAACCATCTTCTTTAGGTAAGTTTTCTAAGCCATAACATTCTAGTGTCACACGGCATCTTCTGGTAATTGTAAAAACAATTTTATGAATAAAAGCATAAGCATCGCTTAACGAATATTTATCATGATTGGATAGTTTTTTAACTTTAACAAACCACCAATAAGGAAGTTGAAATAGACTTCTGATTACAGCTAAAGCAATTCTTTTCATTATTGATTCTCCTTATGATATATTTGTAAAACAAATGTTTCCATTTGTTTTTCTTCTACTAATTTAAATGCATGGTCTTCAAAAGATGGAAAATAAGTTTCTCCTTCATGAACACCTGGAATACGTGAAATGATGAGTTGATCACAATAAGGTAAAGCTTGTTTATAAATACTTGCACCCCCACAAATATATAAGTCCTCATTATTTTCTTGGTATTCCTTAATCAAGGAAATCAAATCATTTCTTACTTCCACACGATTATCATCTAATCCTTTTCGTGTGACAACGATTGTTTTTCGATTTGGCAAGGGTCTACCTATTGCTTTATAAGTAGAAGCACCCATTACAATTGTTTGCTCAGTAGTAACTGCTTTAAAATGTTTTAAATCTTCTGAATTATGCCATGGCATTCCATTTTTAGAATCCTTTTTCCCAATTAATAAATTTTGATCCGTCGCTACAATAATACTAATCATTAGACACTTACCTTCCCTACTAATTTCCCATAAGATTGATAGTTTTCTATCTTAATATCATCAATCGTAAAATCAAAGATTGATTTTACTTCTGGATTTAATACTAATTGACATTTTGGTAAAGGCTCTCTTGATAGTTGTTCTTTTACAACATCAAAATGATCTTTATAAATATGAGCATCACCAATAGTATGTACAAATTCTTTAGCTTGATAACCGCATACTTGAGCTAACATAGCAGTAAATAAAGCATATGATGCAATATTAAAAGGAACACCTAAAAAAGTATCTGCGCTTCTTTGATAAAGTTGACAAGATAGATATTTTTTATCATTAGAAACATAGAATTGTAAAAAAGCATGACATGGTGGTAAAGCCATCTCATCGACTTCTGCGGGATTCCATGCGCAAATAATATGTCTTCTAGAAAACGGATTATTTTTCAAAGAATCCACAAGTTTAGCAACTTGATCTACACCTTCATTATTAAAATTACGCCATTGTCTACCATAAACAGGACCTAATTCGCCATATTTTACAACAAAAGGATCATCTGCTGGTAATTCTTTAATTTTAGCTACAAATTCTTCTAAAGTTTCCCCATGAAAATCATCAGATTTTTTAAAAGCTTCATAAGGCCATTCATTCCAAATTTTTACATTACGATCAACTAAATATTTTATATTTGTATCTCCCTTAATGAACCAAAGTAACTCTTCAGCAATCGGTCTTAAAAACATTTTTTTAGTTGTCATTAATGGAAAACCATCTAATAAATTATATCGCGTTTGGTATCCAAAAACACTACGTGTTCCAGTACCTGTACGATCATCACGATCTTGACCATGATCAAGAATATATTGACACATATCTAAATATTGTTTCATTCATTTCACCTCTTGTTCCATTATATAGAAAAACCATCTTATTGTCATCAAAATAAAAAATGACCTTAGTCATTTTTTACCATATTAGTCATAACGATGACGATATTCTTCCATCATTCCTTTAAATATTTCTCCATTAGTAGGAGGTGTAAAGGTCACTGCATTAGCACCTGCCTCAATAACTTCTCTTACAGTTTCCTCACTAGGTCCACCTGTCGCAATAATTGGAAAATCAGGATCTATTTCTCTTAATTTTTTAACAATTTTAACTGTTTCTTTTCCCCCAGAAACATTAATAATATTAGCATTTGTATGCAACATTCTTTCTTCCAAATCTTCATTTAAAGAAACAATTGTTAAAACAACAGGAATATCAATATCTTGAGCTAAATTTTGTACAAACTCTGTAGCAGTAGGCGCATTTAAAACGACGGCTGTCGCACCATGTAATTCTGCATCTAAAGCAATAGATTCTACTCTTTTACCAGCTGTTGTTCCACCGCCAACGCCAACAAAGACTGGTCTTTGAGCCACTGATATAATAGCTTGGGTAATTTGAATCGTTGGTGTAAAAGGATAAACGGCAATGACAGCATCAGCATTACAATTAGCAATAACCGCTACATCAGTTGAAAAAACCAATGATTTAATTCTTTTTCCATTAATTAACACGCCCGTTGCTTCACGATATATTTCTGGCACTAATATTGTATGACTTCTCAGTTGTGTATTAATTCTAGGTATCGATTTATTCATTTTGATCCCCCTCATGAACTTGTTTATAATGATATGTTGCACCAATTAAATTAGCATCATTGCCAAACTTACATACTTTAATATTCGGTCTTACATGAGCATGTGTTAGCTGTGAAAAAATAATGTCTAATTGTTCATTTACACAATCTAATAAATCTGCTCTTGTAGAGATAGCACCACCAATAATAATCATACTTGGATCATAAGCATATTGTAAATTATAAATTCCCATAGCAAGCGTACGATAAAATTCATCTACATATTTTTTATATACTTCATTTTCACTAGCGTGATCAAAAATTTCTTTTCCATCCAATTCATGATAATCAATTCCTAATTCCTTAGCAATTCTTTTGGTTACAGCAACCGTAGAGCCATCATCTGACCATGTATAGTATTTCTTTTCATCTTGATCATATCTTGTAATCATATAACCAAATTCCCCACCATGTAATGCATGACCATGATGAACATGTCGATCTTTTATAACAGAACCCCCAATTCCTGTTCCGCTAACAATAAAACAACAATCATTTTCATCACGGGCAACACCTTGCCAAACTTCTGCCAACGCTGCACAGTTAGCATCATTTTCTAATTCTACATCTTTATTTAATCGTTTTTGTAAGTCTTCCTTAATATTAGGACCATGAATATAATCTATAGCGCTCGAACCATAAATAACTCCCTCATCACTTGCTACTGCACCTGGCATTGATAAAGCAATCCCCTCAACATTTTCATTCTCTTTTGCTACTTTTTCAATTTCTTGATACATTTTTTCTAAAGTATCAGGTGTTTTAAATTTACTCGCTAAGCGAACTTGTCCATCTTGATTGACTAAAGCATATTTTACAGATGTTCCACCTACATCAAAGGCTAAATATTCTTTCATATCTTGTCCTCCCATTTCTTTTATTATAGTATAAATATTTGAACAAATCATTAACAAAATAAAGACCTCTATCAAGAGGTCTTTGTCATTATCTTTTATCTTTAATTTGTTGTTTTAACATATCAATAAATTCATCTACAGGAACTGTTGTTGCCTTTTGTTCCCCGTGTTTACGATATGTTACAGTTTTTTCATCACGTTCATTATTACCTAAAACCAAGATATAGTTTGCTTTTTGCATTTGTGCTTCACGAATACGATATCCTAGTTTTTCATCACGTTGATCAATTTCAACTTCAAATCCTTCATCTAAAAGTCTTTCATAAATTTCATTAGCGTAATCTAAATGATATTCATTTTTAACTGGTAATACTTTGACTTGTACAGGAGCTAACCATAAAGGTAAATTTCCTTTTGTTTCTTCAAGAATATAAGCCATAAAACGGTCTAATGAACCTAAAATAGCACGGTGTAATACAACAGGTGTTTTTTTAGAACCATCTGCATCAACATAAGTTAAATCAAATTTAGCTGGTAAACAGAAATCTAATTGACATGTAGATAGTGTAATTTCATTACCAATTGCTGGTTTAACATTAACATCTAATTTAGGACCATAGAAAGCAGCTTCACCAATTTCTTCAGTATATTCAATACCTAATTCATTCATAACTTCACGTAATTCATTTTCGGCTTTATTCCACATTTCATCATCATCATGATATTTCTTTTTATCATTTGGATCTCTAAGTGATAATACACAACGATAATCAGTAATATTAAAATCTTTATAAACATCTAAAATTAGATCAATAACACCCTTAAATTCAGACTTAATTTGGTCTGGAGTCACAAAGATATGAGCATCATTTTGACAGAAATGTCTTCCTCTTTCAATCCCTTTAACAGCTCCACTTGCTTCATATCTAAAATCGTGAGCTATTTCACCAATACGAATTGGTAAATTTTTATATGAATGTAATTTATTAGCATAAATCATCATATGATGTGGACAGTTCATAGGTCTTAAAACGAATGATTCTCCATCCATTTCCATTTGAGGAAACATATTTTCTTTATAATGATCCCAATGTCCTGAAGTTTTATATAAATTAACTGTTCCTACTGCAGGAGTTAAAACATGTAAATAGCCAAGTTTCTTTTCTTTACGTTTAATATAGCTTTCTAATTTTTGCCAGATAGCATATCCTTTTGGTAAGTACATTGGTAAACCTCTACCAATTAAATCATCGACCATGAATAATTCCATGTCTTTACCAATTTTACGATGATCTCTTTCTTTAGCTTCTTCTAATAATTTTAAATGTTCTTCTAATTGTTCTGCTGTTGGAAAACATACACCATAAATACGTTGTAATACTTTGTTATCTTTATCACCTTTCCAATAAGCACCTGAATGTTTTATTAATTTAAAATTTTTACACATTTTTACTGTTTCTACATGTGGTCCACGGCATAAATCTGTAAAATCACCTTGACTATAGCATGTAATATTGCCATCTTCTAAATGAGAAATTAAATCTAATTTATACTCATCATCTTTAAACATTTCTAAAGCTTCTGCTTTAGAAATTTCACGTCTTACAATTCTTTTTCCATCTTTGCAGATTTTTTTCATTTCTTTTTCAATTTTAGCAATATCTTCATCACTTACAACTTGATCACCTAAATCTACATCATAGTAGAACCCTTCAGAAACAACAGGTCCTACCCAAAATTTAGCTTGAGGATATAAGTGTTTAATAGCTTGTGCCATCACATGAGCACATGAGTGATTTAATGTACTTAATTGTTCATTTTCTTTAAAATCGATCATTTTTATTCCTCCATCTTATACAATGATTAAAAAAACTCTCATCCAAAGGACGAGAGTTTCGTGGTACCACCTTAATTTGCTTAAAAAGCCTCAAAACTTTAACGCAGTTAACGACATCTTTTTCAAGTGCAGCCTATTAGGGAGTACTTTATAATTTTCTCTAAGGTTTTCACCAGCCACCTTTTCTCTAAATCAAAATATTATAAAACATATCCTAAATCATTGCTTTTTTAATTTACATCATTATTTTAAATGATTATTTTTTATTGTCAACAGTATCTTGAAATTGTTGAAATAAATTTTTTTGTTTTAAACACTCTTTTTTAAATGCATTATAAACATACTTCGTTTTTATTGGTTCATATACCGTTAAAGTATCACACTTTAAACAATATAATCCATAAATTCCACCTACATCTAATTTTTTTACCCAATCACCCTGGGCATGACATATTCCACATTGAATTGTATTTTGTGGATCAATAACTTGTACTCTCACTTTCATCACCTTTAACTACTATATACCACCGGTGATAAAAATAATGTCAAAATAACGCTATCAATTTATTTATTGACAAGTGCTTTTAAATCTTTCACTTCTTGAGGTTTTAAACGTCGATATTGACCAGGTTTTAATCCTTTTAAATTAACACATCCAACAGATACACGATGTAATCTTTTAACGGGATGTCCTACACTTTCAAACATTTTTTTAACTTGTCTGTTTTTTCCTTCATATAATTTAATTAATAGAACTGTTGATTTATGTTCCATATCTTTAAAAGTAACTTTAATTTTACAAGGAATTGTTTTAGCCCCATCAATATAGATTCCTTTTTCTAATCGATGTAAATCCTCTCCTTTAATTAATCCTTTAATTGTCACTTCATAAATCTTTTCTAAATGTGAACGAGGATGCATAATCATATTAGCAAATTCACCATCATTAGACATAATTAATGCTCCGGTTGTATCAAAATCTAAACGTCCTACAGGATAAATTCTTTCTTCAACATCTTCAAAAAAGTCCACAACCTTTTTACGATCAAATTCATCATCTAAAGTACAAACACATCCCTTAGGTTTATAAAATAAATAATATACTTTATTTTCACCAACAATCATTTCACCATCAACAGTCACAATATCACCTTGTTTTACTTTTGTTCCCATTTCTTGTACAACTTGACCATTGACACAAACACGTCCCTGTCTGATTAATTCTTCTGCTTTTCTTCTAGAGGTATATCCACTAGCAGCAATATATTTTTGTAATCTTTCCATATATTCTCCTATATCTATATTCAATCATTTTATTATTTTCTTTATCATATCATTTATAATATAAATAAAGATAAAAAACAACTCATTACGCAAAGTTTTTCATTTACTTTTACTATTTTATCTCTTTTATAAACAAAAAAATATTGGTATACTTTTATTCTGAGGTGATAATATGAACGAACATGAATTATTTAAATGTATTGGTGAAATTGGCAGATTATTACTTAGACATAGCGCTGAAATATATCGTGTAGAAGAAAGTCTTAAAAGAATGTGCAAAAGCTATGGTTTTAAAGATGTCGGCGTTTTTGCATTACCTTCTTATTTTACTTTAGGTGCTACGCTTCATGATGGTTCCTCACCATCTATTATTATAAGAACCATTCAAAACAGGACCAATCTAGATTGTGTTTACGAATTAAATAATCTCGTTCGCTATATATGTCAATATCAACCTGATGAAAATTATATAAAAAAAGAAATAAAGCGTATTAAAAATTTACCTGAAAAAATGAATCTTGTTTTTTTAGGATATGGTATTGGAGCAGGTTTTTTTGCTGTATTCTTTGGTGGGGGCTTGTCAGAGTTTGTAGCTGCAACAATTATTGGTTTTATTACTTATTTTGTAGTTTGGCTCCATGAAATTCTAGAAATCAATGCTCTTGTTAGAACCATGGTAACAAGTATGATTTTATCCGCCTGTGCTATCGTAAGTTATCATTTTCATCTTATTCATTTATTACAACCTACAATTATCGGCTGTTTAATGGTTTTAGTTCCCGGAATGGCTATTACTAATAGTTTAAGGGACATTATGTCTGGAGATTATATTTCTGGTCAAGCGAGAATGTTAGAAGCTTTTTTAACAGCTACTGCTATTGCATTAGGTGTAGGGAGTATGCTTGTCTTATTGAAAGGATTAATATAATGGAACAAATTATTCAATGTCTCAGTGCTTTTTTTGCATGTATTGGTTTTGCCTTTGTCTTTCGTATCCATCATCATCCTCGTTTTGCTATTATTGGTTCTTTAGGAGGAAGTCTGGGATGGATTATCTATCTACTTACAATTCAATCATATGGAGATGTATTGGCTAATTTAATTGCAATGAGTTGTGTTGCTTTATATAGTGAAATCATGGCGCGTTTACTTAAAGCTCCAGCAACGATTTTTATTATTATTGGTTGTTTCCCTCTCGTTCCTGGAAAGGGAATCTATCAAACCATGCTTTATCTTATTCAAGGTAATAATGACTTATTTGTAAGTAGTTTACTCAATACAATTGCGATTGCATTTGCTTTAGCTTTAGCTATTTTACTGGTTTCTACGTTATTTAAAGTCATTAAAGTCATTAAAACATCTGCAAAGAAGGTATCATCATGAAAGTATTAGGTTTAATTGTAGAATACAATCCTTTTCATACCGGTCATCTTTATCATATTCAAAAAGCAAAAGAATTAGTCCAACCTGATTATACAATTGCGATTATGTCTGGTCATTTTGTTCAACGTGGAGAAGTAGCCATTGTTGATAAATTTAAAAGAAGTGAGATTGCTATTAAATATGGTATTGATTTAGTTGTTGAATTACCTTTTTATTATGTCAATCAAAGTGCTGATTATTTTTGCAAAGGTGCAATTGATCTACTTTATCATTTAGGATGTACAGATTTAGTATTTGGCAGTGAATCAGGAAATATTGATGAATTCAAAGAAATTGCCTATGCTATCGATCATCATCAAGAACAATATGATAACAGTGTTAAACAATATATGAAACAAGGTTTCCGTTACCCTGATGCTTGTAATCAAGCCCTATCAAAATTATTAAATAAAACAGTCACTACCCCTAATGATTTATTAGGACTAGGATATGTAAAAGAAGTAATCTTTAATCATTATCCTATTCACTTGCATTGTTTAAAAAGAACAAATGATTATCATGACCAAACCATCAAACAAATCAGTAGTGCGACAGCATTACGTTTAGCACTTAAACAAAATAAAGATGTAAAACATTTTCTACTTAATGAACATTATTCATCTTTCTACTTTCAAGAACAATTCTTTCCTTTATTAAAATATAAAATCATGATTTCTTCACTACAAGAACTAAAAAACATTCATTTAGTAGATGAAGGTATTGAATATTTATTAAAGAAAGTCATTGTTAAAGTGAATTATTATGATGAACTTGTTTTTAGTTTAACAAGTAAACGCTATACATCTTTAAGAATTCAAAGAATGTTGCTGCATATTTTAATGAATAATACAAAAACAGAAATGAATAATATACCACCTATTGATTATTTACATATTTTAAAAATGAATCAAAAAGGACAACATTATTTAAATCAAATAAAAAAGACCTGTACTTATCAAATTGTAACTAACGCATCTAAACTTGATCATCCAGCTTTTGATTTAGAACTTAAAACTGCTTCATTACTTACTTGTATCTATCATGAAAACAAAATAAAACAGGAATATCGAAATATTCCTGTTTACCAAGATGACATTTAGTCATCTTTTTTATCCTCTTAAATGAGCATCGAATTCTTTTTCTACAGCAGCTAAAATTCTTTCCATTGCTTCATTAACTGTTTTTTCATCAAGTGTCTTCTTTGGATCTTGGAAAACTAAATTAATTGCAACAGATTTTTTACCTTTAGCAATATGTTCACCTTCATAAATATCAAAGATTTTTGTTTCTTTGACTAATTGTTCACTAGCTTGAACAATTTTACGACAAACATCTTGAGCAGGTACATCTTTATCCATAACTAACGCAATATCTCTTGATACTGAAGGATATTGTGGAATAGCAGTAAATTTAACTTTACCTGTTTTTAATCCTAAGATTGCTGATAAATTTAATTCAGCAACATAGACATTTTTCACTCCATATTTCTTTTCCATTAATGGATGAATATTACCAATAATACCGACAATTTCTTTATTAATAACAATATAAGCACTACGTCCAGGATGGTAACATGGATGATCACTTTCTACTCTTTCTAAACGATATCTTGATTCTTCGATACCAATATTTTTAAAGATAGTTTCAACAAATCCTTTTAATAAATAATAATCTGCTTGATATGAAATTTGACGATAAGCCAAGCCTTGATATTCACCAGTACATGCAATAGCAAGATTTTGTAATTCACAATCTTTTGAATAAGTTGTAGATAATTCAAAAATATTAACATCTTTAATATTTCTTGATTGATTATAATTAATAACTTGTAATAATGAACCAATAATTGATTTTCTTGTTACACTTCTTTCTTCACCTAGAGGCATTGCTAATTTTACTGTTTCTCCTGTATGGAATAAATTAAAATCATCAACCATTGATGGTGAAGTTAAAGAGTAAGTTAATGTTTCATGTAAACCTAAATCTTTAAGTACATTCTTTATTGTATGTTTCTTTGCTTGAGTATCTGTTCTTTTACCAGTTGTCATAGACATCTCTGGAAGAGATGATGGAATGTTGTCATATCCATAAATACGTGCCACTTCTTCAATTAAATCTGCAGCCATTGTTATATCATTACGATATGTAGGAACTTTTACAGTAAATGTATCATCATTAAATTCATATGAGAATTTTAATGAATCAAAGATTTCTTTAATTTGTTCACTTTGTATATTTGTCCCTAATAAATGATTAACTTGATATGTTGAAACTTCAACATATTTATCTTCAATATTTAATGGTGTTGTCACACTTTGATAGATTTCTTGAGCATCAGCTAGTTCTTCTAATAAATTTGCACATCTTTCAAGAATTTGTAATGAATTCGCTGTATTTAAGGCTCCTTTAATATAATGTTGAGAAGCATCAGTTAATAAATTTAAACGTCTTGCTGTTTCACGTAAAGATGGTCCATCAAATGTTGCCACTTCAATAACAATATTTTTAGTATTTTCATCAATTTTTGTTCTTTCTGCTCCCATCACACCAGCAATACAACCAATGCCTTGATCAGTAGAAACAATAATATCTTGAGGTTCTACTTTATATTCTAAACCATCTAACATCACTTCTTTTTGATCAAATCCTGTTTTAATTACAAATTCTTTTTTATCTAATTTATCATAATCATACATATGAATAGGTTGTCCTGTTTCTAACATAACAAAGTTAGAAATATCAACAATGTTATTGATTGGTTTAATACCACTTGCAATTAAAGCATTTTTTAACCATTTAGGAGATTCTTTAGTTGTTACTCCTTTAACTAATTTAGCACCAAAGAATGGACATAAATCTGTTTCCACTTTAACCTCAATGCCACTACCTTCAATTCCTTTAGTTGTAATTTCAGGTAATGTTACATCACGATGTAACACAGCCCCAACTTCATAAGCAAATGAAGTCATAGCCATACAATCAGCACGATTAGGAGTTAAACCAATTTCTAAAATTGTATCTTTTAAACCAATATAAGAAAGTGGATCTTCACCTACAGGTGCATTTTCATCTAATACATGAATACCATCTTTATCTTCTGGAGATAACAAACGAGCATCTAATCCAAGTTCAGCAATTGAACAAATCATCCCATTTGATTCAACACCACGAATTTTACTCTTTTTAATAACAAATCCTTCTCCTAAATCACAACCAGGGTTAGCAACAATAACTTTTTGTCCGGCTGCAACATTAGGTGCTCCACAAACGATTTGACTCATTTCGCCAGGTCTTACTTCAACTTGACAAACATTTAAATGGTCACTGTCTGGGTGAGGGACACATTCTTTAACAAAACCGATTGTCATATTATTACCACGAGCTAATGCATGCATTCCCTCTACTTCTAATCCAATTGAAGTCACTTTATCTGCAAGATCTTTTGGGTCTTGATCATCAACTTTTACATATCTATTTAATACATTTAAACTAATATCCATCTTCTTACTCCTTTCTACCAAATTGACTTAAGAATCGAATATCATCATTATAGAAATCACGAATATTATCAATACCGTATTTTAACATAGCAACACGTTCAATACCGATACCAAAAGCAAATCCTTGATAGACTTTACTATCAAAGCCACACATGTCTAAAACTTTAGGGTTAACCATTCCTGCGCCTAAAATTTCAATCCATCCAGTATGCTTACACATTGGACATCCTTTTCCTCCACAATGATGACATGAAATGTCAACTTCTACTGATGGTTCAGTAAATGGAAAATAAGATGGACGTAATCTAATTTCACGTTTTTCTCCAAAGAACTTTCTAGCAAATACTTCTAATGTTCCTTTTAAATCTGCCATTGTAATATTTTTATCAACAACAAGTCCTTCACACTGCATAAATTGATGTGAATGTGTTGCATCATCATCATCACGACGGTAAGTTTTACCTGGACAAATAACTTTAATTGGACCTTTTCCTTCTGCTTTTAATAAAGTATGTGCTTGTACTGGAGAAGTATGAGTACGCATTAAAGTATTTTCATCAATATAGAAAGTATCTTGCATATCTCTTGCTGAATGTCCTTTAGGTAAATTCATTAATTCGAAGTTAAAATAATCTGTTTCTACTTCAGGACCTTCAGCAATTTGATATCCCATTCCAATAAATAAATCTTCTAATTCACTTACAATAACTGATAAAGGATGTAATGATCCTTGATCTAGTTTATAACTAGGTAAAGTAATATCAATACTTTCACTATTAATTTTATTTATAATTGCTTGTTTTTCTAAAGCTGCTTTTTTTTCTTCTACAGCTTTAGATAATTCTTGTTTTACTAAGTTACTTGTTTGTCCAAATTTCTTTCTTTCTTCACTAGCCATATCTTTCATTGCTTTCATAGCTTCTTGAATTGGACCCTTTTTACCTAAATATAAAACACGAACATCATTTAAGTCTTTTAAAATTGTACATGAAGAAATCTTTTCTAGTGCTTCATCTTTAATTTTTAATAATTCCTTTTCCACTTTATTCCCTCCTAAAATATAAAAAATCGTTCCATTTAGGAACGATTTAATCGCGGTACCATCCTAATTCATAACATTATGTTATGCTCTTAATTCACTGTAACGTAGTCTCTCCGGCGATGATTGGTCGCACTCCAAGGTGAATTCAATAGTTCATTATCAAAAGACTTCCACCAAACATCTTTCTCTCTAACATAACTACACTATTTACTAGTCCTTATCAACGTGTTATATACTTTGATATTATAACGTGTTTCACTCACTTTGACAATCATTTATTTAAAATGATACATCATAATGCTTCCTGCTATCGCTACATTTAAGGATTCAATCGTATCAATTGGAATATAACCAATTACATCACAAATATCAATAATTTCTTGAGACATCCCATTACCTTCATTTCCTAATACAAAAGCCATTTTTTCTTTTTTTTCTAATAAATGAATATCTTTTCCATTTTCTAAAGCACTTCCCACTACAGTAACACCTTTTTCTTGTAATAAAGGAATTATTTCTTTTAAATCGCGATAAATACATGATAAATGGAAATGAGCCCCTTGCATAGAACGTAACACTTTATCATTATAAATATCTACACTTTGATGAGATAAAATAACTTGGTCAATACCAAAGGCTAAAGCTGTACGAATTAATGTTCCTACATTACCTGGATCTTGTAAGCTATCTAGAATCAAATAACGGCTACCTTCAATCATTTCATCATTTTCTATTTTTTTACATCTTGCCATAATTGATTGTGGTGTTTTTGTAAATGCTAATTTTTCCATAACTTCCTTAGAAACTTCAATTGAGTCCATATCTGTTTCTACTGGTTTGGTAGAAATAATTAAATCAGCTACACCTTTTTTTATCGCTTCATCCACCAAATGCTTCGACTCTACCAAATAATAATCTTGACGATATTTCTTTTGTTTTAATTTCATTAAATCTTTAATGATTTTATTATTGACTGATGTAATCATATTCCTACCTCCGCTAACCTTTTTTCTCTTTGTTTATAATCAGGCATTCTTTTTTCTATTTCTAAGTAAAATTCTTTTGAATGATTAGGTTCAATAAAATGACATAATTCATGAACAATAACATAATCAATTAACTTCTTATCTACATGTACAAGTGCACTGTTAAAACAAACTTTACTTTTTTTATAAAAACAAGCACCCCAGCGAGACTTCATCTTTCTAAGAGTTATATCTACTTTATTTAATGGAAAATCATTTAACAAATAGGTTTGTATCTTTCTAACTAAGTAATCCATTAATTGTTCCTTTAAAAATAATGTAACAGTTTTTTCAATATCACGATGATATACATATAAATCCAATCCATGAATAGCACATTTTTTTATTCCTAAGTCTTTTAAAAGAATACGATATTTTTGATTAAAAAGATAGACATATCCTTGATCAACATAATCTGCTTTACAAAAATATTGATCCATTCTTTTTAATAATTTATCTTGATTTTGAATAATAAGCGCTTCTATTTGGTCAATATTCATCATTTGAGGAGCATGAACTACAATTTGACCTTGTTCAACTTTTAAATAACAATTTTTTATTTTTTTATATTGAATAAAATAACTCGTTATTCTATTCCCCATTTTTATTTTTCTTTCTTCCATTCTTTGTATACTCACTCCTTTTTGGTCCATAATATGACAGGAGTGATATTATGGATATGAGAAAAGCTTTACTAACTAAATTACATGATTGTCCTAGTAATGAATTAAAGGATATCATTGAAGAAGGTATTGCCTCTAAAGAAGAAACCATTTTGCCAGGTTTAGGTGTTCTTTTTGAAGAATATTATAAATCTTTAGATCAAAAAGAACCTTTCTTAACGCAATTATCTCAATTATTAAAATAGACTCTTAGGGTCTATTTTTTATCATTTCTTTAAAAGATCTTAAAATCATAAAAACAAACATACTAATTAAATCAACTTTAAACAATCTAACTAACGGACTCATCACGACAATTAAAATTAATCCTATCATGATAATAATAGATAAGTAAAATGAGTAATGATGATCTTTAATCTTAAAACTTATACAGATCTTATTTCTATAAGCATCACTGATAATTTTATAGATTTCAAAGATTAGATAATTAAAAACCCATATAAGCATAAAATAGAGCCAAGTAAAAATACTATTAGAAAAAATCTTCTCTATTCCATTTATAAAAGATATTTGATAATAAAGGCATAAATCATAGGACATAGACAATAATGTAATAATAAATGTCATAATACCATTTCTAGCTAAATATAAAACAATAAAATCTTTTTTTAACTTTGAAATATGTTCATTCATTTTATTCACCTGCCTCCAAAGATAAATCCATTTTAAAGACAAACGTCTTTCCATTATCTTTAGAAAAAATAACAACTACACTTAAATCTTTTTGATCTAAACGACCTAATTCCTTATCTTGATGATAATACTGATATTTTTTATTATTAATAATGTCTTTTGATAATCCACTTATCTTTTTAAAAACAATATAGTTGTTATCATTATCCTTGGATTTCTTTTTATTTTTTAAATAACGATATTCTAAAGATACATAAGGGTATTGTTTAATAATATCTTTATTGGTTGTTGTAAGATAACCTAGTTTCATATCATAAGGTGCTACACATGATTGTACAAGTCGATATTCTTTGTTCGATCCTAATAATTTTTTTGTAGGAATTAAATTCAATGCGTGCTGATAAACCATTTCTTGATCACATTTTATTTGAATATATGCCTTTGAAAGATCTGTTATATCAAATTGTAAAGATTGTTGTTGAAAACGTATTTTTGATTGTCCATTAGAATAAGTAAACTGATTGATGATTTGATGACTCGCTTTATTTTTTATATCATTTAAAGAAATAATGACTTGATAATTTTGTTGTTCTTTTAACATTAAATTTTCTAAAGAAAGTGAATAGTCACTCATTTTTAATATTTTATTATCGTTAAATACCTCTAAACCATTTAATTTAATTTGATCATTATTTAATGATAAGACATAATCGAATGATTGAACATCACCATAAGTATGAAATGAAAAAACATCATACATAAAATAAAGTGAACATACTACCAAACAAGTACAGATTAAAGAAACAATTAAATTCATACGAGATTTTTTATTCATTTATATCACCATTTAAAATTATACACAAACCCTTTGTAATAGCAAACTCATTTTATCGACAAAAAAACTGGAAGCATCGCTTCCAGTTTGAAAATCATCATTATTTTACAGTTACTAATTCTAAGTAAGAAGTAGTTCCAGCAACACCTGGAGTACCACCAGTTACTAAGATTTGTTCACCAGGTTGAACAAAGTTTTCTTTAGCGATAACTTGTGCATATTCAACCATAGCTGCTCTTGTATCCATTTGTTTACATAAAACAGTTTTAACACCCCAGTTTAAAGCTAATGCTTTTGTAGTGTTTTCGTTTGGAGTAGCAGCGATAATCATTGATTGAGGACGATATCTAGACATTTTTCTAGCTGTGAATCCTGAGTCAGTGAATGCTACGATAGCAGCAACATCAAATTTATAAGCAATTTCAGCTACTGACATACAGATTGCTTCGCTTTGATCTTGAGGAGCAGTTCTAATAGCTCTTCTTTGTAAAGAAGCATAATCTAAAGTTCCTTCAGTTTTTAAAGCAATTTTAGTCATAGTCATAACTGCTTCTTCAGGATATTTACCTTGAGCAGATTCACCAGATAACATGATTGCATCAGTTCCATCATAGATTGCATTAGCAACGTCAGAAACTTCAGCACGTGTTGGTCTTGGGTTTTCTTGCATACTATCTAACATTTGAGTTGCAGTAATAACAACTTTTCCAGCAGCACGACATTTTTTGATTAATTCTTTTTGGATTAATGGTACATCTTCAGCAGGAACTTCTACACCTAAGTCACCACGAGCTACCATGATACCATCAGCAACTTTTAAGATTTCATCCATATTTTCTACACCTTCGCTATTTTCAATTTTAGCGATGATTTGAATTTCTGGACGACCATTTTGGATTAATAATTTTTTAACATCTAAAACGTCTTGAGCACGTCTACAGAATGAAGCAGCGATGAAGTTAACACCTTGTTCACATCCAAATGTGATATCTCCGATATCTTTTTCTGATAAATAATCAAATCCTAATTTAATACCTGGAACGTTAATTCCACGTTTATTTTTAACTACACCATCATTAGCTGCCACACATACGATATCAGTACCTTCAACATGATCAACTAATAATTCTACTTGACCATCATTAACTAAGATGAAACCACCAGGTTTAACATCTTTGTATAATTCTTTGTATGTAATTGTGAATCTATCACTTGTACCTTCAATATCTTCAACACAAATAGTAGAAACTTGACCTTTTTTGAATTCAGTTTTTCCACCAACAAAATCACCAGTTCTAATTTCAGGTCCTTTAGTATCTAATAAAATTGCTACATTTTTATTTAATTCTTTGTTTAATTTTCTAAGAGTTTTAATTCTTCCACCATGTTCTTCAAAATCACCATGAGAGAAATTTAATCTCATTACATTCATCCCAGCTAAGATTAATTTTCTTAACATTTCTTCATTTTCAGAAGCAGGACCAATTGTACAAACAACGCGTGTTTTCTTTTTTCTTTCTCTTTCTAATACCATCCTAATATCCTCACCTTACAATTTAATTTATATTAACGAAGTTTCATTGCATCTTCGTAAATACCAAAATCAGTTTCACGTTTATGTCCTAATACATCAGTGATTTTTAATCCTTTAATTTCACCATGTACTTCACTTACACATAAACCACCTTTACCAGCTTCAAGTAATTCAACTGCATAAACACCCATTCTTGAAGCAAGCACTCTATCTCTTGCTGATGGTCTACCACCTCTTTGCATATGTCCTAAAACATTTGCACGAGTTTCGAATCCAGTTTCAGCTTCTACTTTTTTAGCTAATTCATGAACATCTGTAATATGTTCAGTAATAACAACAATAGCGTGTTTTTTATCTGATGCTTTTGATGCTTTTAATCTTTCGATTACTTTTTCTTCATCAAATCCGATTTCACTTGTGATAATCATTTCAGCACCATCAGCAATACCTGCATTAATTGCTAAATCACCACAACGACGTCCCATAACTTCTAAGATAGTACATCTTTGATGTGAACTAGAAGTATCTCTTAAACGATCTAATGCATCTACAATTGTATTTAATGCCGTATCAAATCCAATTGTATAATCAGTATCAGGAATATCATTATCAATTGTTCCTGGAATACCAATACAGTTAACACCCATTTCAGTTAATTTTAAAGCTCCATTATAACTTCCATCACCACCGATAACAACTAAAGCTTCCATACCGACTTCTTTCATTTTTTCGATAGCTTCTTTTCTAACTTCAGGATCTTTAAATTCTGGGAAACGAGCAGATTTTAAAATTGTTCCCCCTAAGTTAATGATATTACGTGTACTATGACGATCAAATTTAATAAATTCACCATCATGTAAACCTTTATATCCTAACTTAACACCATAAACTTCAATTCCTTTATTTAAACAAGTTCTTGCTACAGCTCTTACAGCTGCATTCATTCCTGGAGCATCTCCTCCAGAAGTTAAAACACCTATACATTTAACCATAATATCGCACTCCTATTTTTATGTGTTTCATTCCTTTGCCATTTTATCACAAATACAATGATATTAACAACAATATTTTATCTTTTTTCTATCTTAAATCGCTTCCTTTTAGCGCAATTTCTTGGCTAACCGCTTTCATTCTATCAAGCAATCTTTCTACTCTTAATTTATCTCCTTGTTTCAACATATAAAGACTCTTTAATTGACTAATTGAATACTGACTGGTAAAGAATGTAACCTTATTATTTTGATTTCGATAGGCTAATGTAGAACTTAAAATTTCATCACGAGACCAGTTTGTTACATTTTCTCCACCAATATCATCAATAACCAAATAATCTAAATTTTTAAGTAACTCTATGGTTTCATTATTCCCTTCTTCACCAAATGAATTCTTTAAATCCATTAAAAAAGTTGGAAAATGAATGAATCCACATCTTTTTTCTTTCTTGGCTAAGTTACGAATAATAAAGCCTGCCAAACTTGATTTACCACTTCCTGGTCTACCATATATATAAAGCCCTGTTGATTGTGGATTTTGAATATAATTCATGATGATTTTTGTTGGTTGAGGATCTTGGGTTGCTACATCTTTAATTTTAGAAGAAGTTGTCAACAATAATTCTTCACTTACGTTTTTTAATAAGATATGACTTAAGATTCTTTGATTTTCAAGAATTTGACTACCAAAACGGCACGGTGATAAAGAAATAAGAATTTGATCTGATTCTCCAAGTTCCATATTTTGCTTCATACCAATAGATACTTTTGTACAATCTTTTATTCCTTTGCATAACTTACATTTCTTTAAATCTTCTTGATAATCTAAAAATTCAATCCAATTTTCTTCAATATCTTCTCTTTTTAAATGAAGGCGTGAAAGAACCTCTATAATATCTTGATCTTTCATTAAATTATCTATACTTTTTTCTTTACGTTTTAAAATTGTATCATTTTCACTAAATAATCCAAATTCTTGAATACTTTTCATATATTTCCTCCTAATCAAATTGTGACAGCATCTTTAATACATCTTCATCAATTTCATGGTTTGTATTCGTATCATCTTCTTTAACTTCATCTTCATTATCAACATAAAATCCATCACTATGACTCTTTAATTCTTTACGATAATGAATATATTCTTTTCCTTCTTGAATAGCATCCTTCACAGTTTCAATATGTTTTCGTTTCCATCTTGATCCTTGTGCTTCCATAAAATTACGAGAAAGCATATTATCACATTGTGACAATGTTAATTCAATTAATGCATTAATCACTCCTGGTTCTAATTGCAATGATGTAAGAATTGATTCAACAATAGTTAAATCTCTTTTTAACGGTTCTTTTCCACCTTGTTTATCTTTTAATAACTGATAAGGCGTAATACTTTCAAGGTAGTGAATATGTTGATCAATACCTGTTGATCCTGTTGAAGACATTTTAGATATAGGCTGACGATGATAAATTTCTTGGTATTTTTCTGGCATTTTTAAATCATAGTATTCTTGACATTTTTGTTTTAATAGTTGTTGGTTGAGTTTGTCATCATCCATGGCTTCTTTAACTAAAGTTTGCATATCTAAAGCATTAATACGATACATCATTCCTAATTGCTTAATTAATACTTCATCATTTTGATTTATCATTTTTTTAGATATTTGTAAATTTTCTAGTCCTTGATAGAAAAGGGTTAAATCATACTCATCTTCTATATGATTGACTTTTTTACTATAAACATTTTTATCAATAAGTCCTTCTTCTTTTCCTAGATAAACATCAAAAACATCACTAAAACTATGAGTAATTTCTTGATATTCTTCTTTATTGACATCAAAAGTTCTAAAATTCATGAATGTTTTTTGATAATCTTCTTGTCCTAATTTTTGTTTAAGCAAACTATTCAATACTTGATGTTGAAAAAACTGTTCTGGTGTTAAAGGATATTTTAAATCAAACAAATATCTTCTTCCAGGATTCGTCCTTACATATGTATTCATTAACCCAATAGCTTCCAATTTACATACTTGTTGGTTTAATGATTGAATCGATAAATCGGCTAATTTAGTAAGTCGTGAAATTAAAGCTGGACTTTTTGTTAATGTCAACCATGATAATTCAGACCACATGGTAAGATATAAAGTAATCGCCTGATGCCCAACTATTGGCTGATAAAGTTGATACAAAGATTTTAAACAAATTTCATCAAGCGAATAACTTGATCTAATTTGATATATGTCAACCATCATGATTTCATTCATTTTCTTAATCCTTTCACAAATTGATTTAACTGATCATATAATTGATCAATTGTTCCATTATTATCAATAATAATTTGCGCTCTTTTCTTTTTTTCTTCAATACTTATTTGATTATTCATAATAACACGAGCGTAATCTTGATCTATATGATCTCGTTTCATTAAACGTTCTAACTGCTTTTCTTCATTCAAGTAAACAACCATTATTTCATCACATAGATATTCTAAATGACTTTCATATAATAATGGAATATCTAAAAAGATAACACTATCTTGACACGATTGAATAGCCTGTTTCAATTTTTTAATGACATAAGGATGAATAATTCCTTCTAACTGTTTTTTTGCTTTTTCATCATGAAAAATAATGCGCCCTAATTTTTTTCGATCAACTTTTCCATTTTCAACACAATCAAATAATTGTTCAACTTGAAAAATACAATCTAAATCTTTAGTCAATGCTTCTCTAGAAATTTTATCACTATCTACAACTTGATATCCCAATTTTAATAAATAATCTGTTACTGTGCTTTTTCCACAAGCAATACTTCCTGTAATTCCTATTACTTTCATCATTTTTTAGCCTTTTGACAATGAGGACAATAATATGTTCCTCTTCCTTTCAACATTTCTTTTACTATTTTATGACCACACTCTTTACATACTTTTTGTCCATGAACTTGTAATTGAACTTGAAATAAACCGTCTATTCCATTAGCACTAAAAGAATGAATAGTTGTACCACCCTGTTCAATTGCTCTATTTAAAATTGAAATTGATACTTCTTTTAATTCATGGACTCTTTTTTTAGTAAGCTGGCAAGCTTTAGCATAAGGACTTATCTTCATTGCAAAGCATATTTCATTTGCATAAATATTACCAATACCACAAATAACAGATTGATCTAATAAGACATGCTTAATAGGCTGATTTTTCTTTTTAAGTTGTCGGTAAAGTATCTCTTCATCAATAAAAAATGGTTCTGGTCCTAGTTTATTCAAAGGTGCCTGTTCTAAATAATGTTGCAAAGAAACCAACTTCATTCTCCCAAATTTTCTTGTATCGTTATAGCGAAGCTCATGGCCATCATCTAGTTTAAATACAACATGATCATGTTTTGATATCTCTTCATCACTTAAACAATAACGGTACTTTCCTTCCATTCTTAAATGAGAAATAAAAGCAACATCATCTAATTTAAAAATTAAATACTTGCCATAACGATCAATGTCCCTGATTGTTTGATTGATGACCTTTTGACAAAATAATTTTTGATCATCTTCAATAATACGATCATAATAAATATCTATTGCTTTAATTGTTTTATTTACAACAAGTGGTTTTAATGTTCTCCTTACGGTTTCAACTTCAGGTAATTCTGGCATTATTTTAAATCCTGCCAATTACTTGCGTAATTTCCTTCCGCTTTTAATTCCACACTCATTGCAAAGGCATGTTCCATTCCTCTTTTAACAATATCTATCATATCTTCTAATTCCTCTTTATAAACATCAAATATCAATTCATCATGTACTTGAAGTATCATCTTTGACTTCATTTTTCGTCTTTTTAATTCTTGGTCTACTTTAATCATAGCAAGTTTAATAATATCTGCTGCTGATCCTTGAATTGGTGAATTCATTGCTAGTCTTTTACCAAACTCTTGTCTTATACGATTCTTTTCTTTTATTTCAGGAATATAACGTTTACGATTTAAAATAGTTGAAACATAGCCATTCTCTTTAGCTAATTCAATATTATGATCCATGTATTCCTTAATTTCAGGATAAGTATGGAAATACTTTTCAATAAATGCTTTTGCTTCTTTAACACTCACTCCTATTTGTTCAGCTAAACCAAAATCACTCATTCCATAGATGATTCCAAAATTAACCGCCTTAGCATCTCTTCTCATTTTTGAAGTAACATCTTCTTCACTTACCCCAAAAACAACACTTGCTGTATGACGATGAATATCTTTGTCTTCATTAAAGGCTTGTATAAGACTTTTTACCCCTGCTAAGTGAGCTAATACTCTAAGTTCAATTTGAGAATAATCAAACGAAAGTAAATAATCATATTCAGGCACAAAGGCTCTCCTAATCATTTTCCCTTCTTCATTTTTTACAGGAATATTTTGCAAATTAGGATCTGTAGAAGATAAACGACCAGTTTGTGTTAATGCTTGATTATAGATAGTATGAATCTTTTGATCAATAAAAACTTGTTCTTGTAAACCAACAATATAGGTTGAATAAAGTTTAGTTAACGTACGATAAGCTAAGACTTTATTAACGATAGGATGCACTTCTTTTAATTTATTTAAAACATCTACAGAAGTAGAATATCCTGTTTTTGTTTTTTTACCGTTAGGTAAACCCAAATCTTCAAATAAGACTTCTCCTAATTGTTTTGGTGAAGCAATATTAAATTCTTTATGTGCTAATAAATAAATTTCCTTTTCTAAAGCCTTTATTTGTTTTGAAAAATCAGTTTGTAAAGATTTTAATATATTTAAATCAACCTTTGCCCCTTGATATTCCATATCCGCTAAAATATAAGTAACCGGTAATTCAACATCTTTATATAAATCATATTGATTTTCTTTCATTAACCTTTCACATACTTGATCTTTTAAAGTAAAAATAGCTTTTGCTTGTTTGACAAGATGAGCTGCTAATACATTTTCTTCAGGAATATGTTTTTTAGCACCTTTACCATAAACGACTTCATCATATTCAACATCATGATATTGATAATAATCACATACATATTTCATTTCTTCTTTTAAAGCTGGATTTAAAATATAAGAAGCAAGCTGTAAATCAAAAACAAACCCCTTAACTTGTAAACCATGCCAACGGCATGCATTAATACATTTCTTTATATCAAATCCATATTTTTCCAATGATTCATCTTGAAGATAATGTTTAAATTCTTGACAATTCATTGCATTTTCTAAAGAAATAAAATAAGCTTCTTCTTCATTATAGATACCAAATCCCATAATAGGTGATTTATGATAATTTGTATCATAAACCCCAACAACTAAACTTGTTGGTCTTGTAATACATGGTAAATGTTCTACTATTTCAAATTTGACTTCTTCAACTTTTTCTTCTTTAACAGACATTCTTTTAAGTAATGAATTCATATCATAACGACGATAAAAAGATGCTAATTCATCATAATCATAGCCTTGATAACGCCAATTTTCTAAATCTAGATCAATCGGTGCATCTGTAACAATAGTAGCAATCTTCTTAGAAACAAGTCCTAATTCTATGTTTTCTCTTACTTTTTCCCCCATTTTTCCTTTTAATTCATCCATATGATCTTTTAAATTCTCAATTGATTCATATTGATGTAATAACTTTAAGGCAGTCTTTTCACCAATTCCGGGAATACCGGGAATATTATCCGCACTATCACCCATCAATCCTAACAAATCTTTCATTTGTTCAGGCTTCAATTGATATTTTTCATAAAAACTTTCTGGTGTAATCACTTCATATTCATTTGTTTTTTGAGGCTTTTTGTATTGATATGTTTTATCATTGATAAGTTGCATCATATCTTTATCATTTGTCATGATAGAAACAGAAATCCCACGATCATTAGCCTTTTTAGCTAATGTACCAATAATATCATCACCTTCATAACCCTCTAATTCAATAAAGGGAATATGATGTGCTGTTAAATATTCTCTTACCATTGAAAACTGACAAATCAATTCTTCAGGTGTAGGTTTTCTTGTTCCTTTATATTCTTCTAATAACTCACTTCTAAAAGTTTTTCCTTTGGCGTCAAATGCTACCACAACACATTCGGGTTCTTTTTTTAATAAATGTTCTAAACGATTAGCAAAACCATAAACTGCATTTGTTGGTACACCATCCTTATTGACCATCAAATTTCCCATGGCAGCTGTTGCATAATAACAACTAAACAACCAAAAATTTCCATCTATAATCACTAAATTTTCCATACTTTATTTCCTTTACACTACTTTTTTTACTTTTTGTACAATTAAAGATAATTTATCTCGATAATCTACTTTTCCTTCAATGAGTACAACATTTCCTCTTTCAAAGATATCTTGATATTGTTTATATGTCGAAGAAAAAACAACACCATCTACACTTCCTGTTTCATCCTGTCCTTCAATAAAACACATATCATTTCCTTTTTTATCAACAATAGCTTTAACACGTGTTAATGACATCACTACTAAAACTTTTTGATTGACATACTGATTTAAATTTCCTAATGATATCACTTGTATATTGAGTTTTTGTTTAATTAAAACAATAGGATGCGTCGTTAAATAAATGCCCAAAGCTTTCTTTTCTAGTTCTAAACGAACTAATTTATTTTCTTTAATCATTGTTAGAATAGGTGGCTCATCTATTCCTATTGTTTGTTTAAGTTCAGCGTATTCACTCATCTTATGCATATTTTCTTTAATTGTTGCCCGATTATAACCAAACTCATCAAAAGCTCCTGCATCAACTAAACTTTCAAACATCTTAGCATTTACCTTTTGACCATCCATCCTAGCAGCAAAATCAAAAATACTCGTAAATAATCCTTTTTTTCGTTCACTTGCAATAGCTTGATAACCGGCATAACCAACATTTTTTATCGCTAATAATGAATATCTAATAGCTTGATTTTCTACTGTAAAACGATCAAAAGAATAATTAATTGATGGCGGTAAAATATCAATATGATATTTTCTCGCTTCTTGAATATAATTCATTTTATTGACATCACTACCTTGTTCATTTGATAGAATGGCACTATAAAATGATAAAGGATAATGCGTTTTTAAATAAGCTAATTGATATGCAATCATTGCATAAGATACAGAATGAGCTTTATTCAATCCATAATCAGCAAACTTTTCAATCAAATCAAAGATACGGGTTGACTGTTCTTCATTAAATCCTTTTACTAAGCTACCACTAATAAATTCTACTTTCATTTGTGACATTAAACTCACTTCTTTTTTAGAAATGGCTTTTCTAAGTAAATCTGCTTTAGCAAGAGTAAAACCAGCAACAACCTGTGCAATTTGCATAATTTGTTCTTGATACAAAATAATACCATATGTTGACTTTAATATCGGTTCTAAACAAGGTAATTCATATTGTACTTTTTCTTTATTAAATTTGCGTGCTAAATATTGGGGAATACTGGCCATTGGACCAGGTCGATATAATGCATTAGCAGCAATAATATCATCTAAATTATCAGGCTTCATTTTTCTAAGCAAGTTTTTCATTCCTGGTGATTCTAACTGAAAGACCCCTAAAGTATCTCCACGACTTAATAATTCAAAAGTATTAGGATCATGATAATCAATGTTTTGAATCATAAAATGAGGATTCTCTTTTTGAATATCTTTAACAATATAAGAAATAATTGTTAGATTTTTCAATCCTAAAAAGTCCATCTTCAATAATCCCACATCTTCAATATAATTTTTTGAATATTGTGTAATAACACTATGAGTCGGTCCTTTAGCAAGAGGAACAACTTCATTTAAACAATCTTTAGACAAAACAACCCCAGCTGCATGCATAGAAATATTACGTGGCAAATATTCAACTAAACACATTGATGGTAATATTTCTTTTAAAGCAGGTTCTTGATTAATCATTGATTGAAATGAATATGATGTTTCATAGACTTCTTTAATACTTTTTTTATTTTTAGGACCCGTTGGTATGTATTTAGCTAACATTTCTAGTTTTGGTAAAGATACATTCATGACTTTTCCTAAATCTCTTAGAGCTACTTTTGGTCCATAAGTAGAAAAAGTAACAATTTGACCAACATGTTCTTGTCCATATTTTTCGGTTACATATTGAACAATCTCATCACGACGATCATCTTGGAAATCAATATCAATATCAGGCATTGAAACTCTTTCTTCATTTAAGAAACGTTCAAAAAACAAATGATGCTCAATAGGATCGACATTTGTAATTCCCAAAACATAAGCAACTAAACTTCCGGCTGCACTCCCTCTTCCTGGACCTACTAAAATATCATGTGTTTTAGCAAAACGAACATAATCAAATACAATAAGGAAATAATCGCAAAAGCCCATTTTTTCTATCACTTTTAATTCTTTAGTAAGACGTTGTTTATATTCTAAAGGAATTGCTTGATTTTTAAAACGTTTTTTTAATCCTACGATACAAAGTTGTCTTAAATAATCTTGACTTTTAATATGATCTTTTAATGGATATTGTGGTAAATGCATGACACCTGTTTCAATTGTGACATTACACATTTTTAAAACATGATTAGTTTGATCAATAATGCTTTTATCAAATAATTCTGTCATTTCATAAGGTGTTTTTAAATAAAGCTGATCACTTATAACTTGATGATGTAATGATAAGTGTTCTCCTTTAGCACTCGCACGCAATAAATCTAAAGTCAAAGCATCACTTTTTTGTAGGTAACGCACTTCATTAGAACCACATACTGGGATATTTTCTAATAGTGCTAACGCACATATTCTTTTGTTAAGATGTTCTTGTAATGCAAGATGATGATTTTGAATGCAAATATAATAATGATTTTTAAATAACTGTTTAAAATATTTCATATATTTTAAAGCTTCTGATTCTAATTCTTTAAGAATAAGACGTTCTACAATACCCTCTTTACATCCTGACATAATAAAAAGATGTTCTTTATATAAAGCCAGTTTTTCTATATCAATACAATGTTCTTCACTTAAATTAATATCACTACAAATCTTCATTAAATCATGATAGCCTACCTGATCTTGTGCTAAAAGTAAAAAAGGATAAATTTCATGATGAACACTTACACTTGCTTGCATGCCAAATATAGGCTTAATATGATATTTATGACATGCTTTGTTAAATTCCATAGCACCAAACATATTATTTTCGTCTGTTAAAGCCAATGCTTGATAATGCATTTCACTTGCTTTTTTACAAAGTTGATCAATTAAAATTGTACTATTTTGAAAACTATAACAGCTATAAACATTTAATTGTCCTATCATGTTTTTATCCTCCTTATTTTTATTATACACCGATTATTACATTCACCGCATGTTTATCTCATTATATCAAAAATAGTATCAATCCTCTATAAAAACATCCTGCACGAGAGTAACAAGATAACACACGCTACATATAAACATAAACATAAATAAATGATTTGACACCATGCATAAGTCAAAACCAATAAAACCATTAAGCGATATACATATAAAAATAAAACATAATAATGATATTGTATTTGTAAGATGCGTAATCTTTTTTGCCAGATAATAATGATAATAGATAATATTACAGCTAAAAGATGAAAAGGGACAAACATCATTTGAAAGATAATTTGTAGTAGTAAGCATAAACCACACATAAACTGTAATTTTTTTATTGGTACTAACATTGGATCACCCTTTTTATTTTATGCTTTAAAAACAAAAAGAATCACAGTGTGATTCTTTATTGACAATTTTCTTTTAAACATTGAGCAAGTTGATCAGGACAACTTGTTGGTTTTCTACCACAACGAATACCTTCTAATCGTTCAATAACATCTTGAACTTTCATTCCTTTAGCTAACGCTCCAACACCTTGGGTATTTCCAGAGCATCCACCAATAAACTTTACATTTTGAACAATGTCATTTTCTACTTCAATGACAATTTGACTTGCACATACACCATGTGGTTGATATTTAATTTCCATAAGCTCCCTACTTTCTTTTTAGTTTAACTACTGTAGTTACTGAAGGTTGATAAACAAATTCATCGATACCAACAATACGTTCTACTTTAAAGTATTTTTGTAAATCATTTAAATCTTTAGCCATTGTACTATGATTTTGACTCACATAAATAACATTTTCTACTTTTGATAATCTTAAAGTATCTTTTAATTGTTCACTAATTCCATTTCTTTCATTTTGAATAATAAAAGTATCGTAGATTTTCTTTTTAGCGTAAGGAATAATACGTTCTTCTACATTACCATAAATAAATCGAACCTGATCTTTCTTTAAGTATTTTGCATTTAAGTTAGCATCATCTACTAAAGATCTTTGATCATCAAATCCAATCACTTCTTGATCTAATTCTAACTCTAAGACTCCTAATCCTGAATAAACAGATAAAATCTTTTCACTTTCTTTTAACATCGATTTAATAGCTTCATTTCTTCTAAAATAAGCATCAAAATGATGAGGTAATGGTGATTTAACAGAAACAAGATATTTTTGATCTTGATGATAGAATTCTAATTTAGAAAGACCATATAATTTCGTATAACCAGCTTCATCAAAATCTTGATGTCTTGTTGTATTAATTGATAAATATAAACTACATACTTGTTTTAATTTTGTTATACGTTCACTAACCGATTTCTTTAAACCATCTTTTCCTGTAATAATGACGATTTGTACTTGATCATTGATGACTTTTAATTTAATAAATCTAAGTCCTGTTTTAAACTTTTCATGATATGTTTTGCATTTTTCTTCATTAAAAATGACTTCTAAATCTTCTAAAGTACGATTGATTAATGGGTGTTGTTTGAAACAATGCGTCATAACAGTTAAATATTTTGTTTCTCTTTGATAAATACCAAAAGTCACTTTTCCTTTAAAATTAACAATTGGTAAGTTCACGTCCTGAATAAACCCTTGCTTAATTGTATTTGGAATAATATCTTTAAAAACAACTTGATCTAAATCAATTTGAGTATATTTTCTAATTGATTCACGAACAATATTCTTTTTATATTGTAATTGTGTAGGATAATCCATATGTAATAAAGAACACCCTAAACATTCTTTATTAGCACGACATGATATTTGACGACGACTTTTACTTGGACGAATAATTTTAAGTAACTGTCCTGTTAAAAATTGACGATTAAAACTTTTAACATCTACTTCTACTTCCTCACCAATTAAAGCACCCTTAACAAAAACAACTTTACGATTTAAATATCCTATACCTTCGCCATTAATTCCTAATCTTTTAATCTCTAATCTCTTTTTCATCTTTATCTCCTTAAAAAAGGAAAATCATCCTTAATGATCTTCCCCTTCTTCTTTATGATCAGTTTCTTGTTTTGTAATCACTAATTTAAGTTGGGCAATTCTATTTTTATGCACTTTCATAACATAAATCTTTACCCCATCAATTTCAATACAATCATTAACTTGAGGAACACCATTTAAATTTCCTAAAACTAATCCCCCAATTGATTCAAAATCCTCAGACTCAAAATCAGTATCTAATTCATCATTCACTTCATTTAAATTTAAACTACCATCTACTAAATACTCATTTTCATTAATTTGAATAATTTCATCATTTTTAAATTCATCATACTCATCATCAATCTCACCAACGATTTCTTCAACAATGTCTTCAAATGTGACAATACCAGACATCACGCCATATTCATCTAAAACAATTGCCAAAGTAGCATGTTCTTTTCGCATAGAAGCAAACACATCACTGACTTGATTGAATTCATAAACAACAAAAGCATCTCTCATATAGTCTTTAATATGAAAATTGTTTGGATCAATATCAAAAAACAATAAATCTTTAACATTTAAAACACCTATGACTTCATCAAATGATTCCGAATGAACGGGGTATCTTGAAAAATGATCATCTTGATATATTTTCATTAATTCATCATAAGTACAATCATCACTTAAACTTGCAACATGAATGCGTGGTGTCATAATTTCTTTGATTTCTGTTTCACCAAATTCAAATACATTATGAATCATTTCTTTTTCTTCTTCTTCGATGACACCTTCTTCATGACCTACTGTCACAATTGTTTTAAGTTCTTCTTCAGTTAAACTTGGTCCATCGTTTTTATCACCACCAAAAAGACGAATTAAAAAGCCTGTTATCATATTTAAAATATAGACCACCGGTTTTGTGATAATAACAACAAAATGAACAAATGAACATAACATTAATACTAATGAATCTGCATTTTTTGTTGCTAATGACTTTGGTGTAATTTCACCAAAAATAAGAATGAGTAAAGTCATTAATCCTGTGGCATAAGCTACCATTGATGCCCCATCACCAAAAATAGCCATAATTGTTGCTGTTGTAAGAGAAGATGCACCAATATTAACTATATTATTTCCTACAAGGATAGCACTGTACAATTGATCACTATTATCTAATAATTTTTCTACTAAAATCGCTCTTTTATTCCCCTCTTGGGCTAAATTTCGTAATTTAATTTTATTAGCTGATAAAAATGCTGTTTCACTACATGAAAAAATACCAGAAAAAATAACTAAAATAATAAGTATGATAATATTCGTTATCTGACTCGGGTCCACTTATTGTAATCTCCTTTGAATATAATGTGATTGTATCATAGTATATTTACAAAAAAATGTCAATAATCCCTCATTTTTGTAATAATCTATAAGAAAATCTTTATCTTATTTTAACTCTTTCCTAACATAATCACAACGGTAGACCCTGCTTCTACAACTTCTCCTTCTTTAGGTAACTGATCTATAACATAATCTCCCTTACCAATAAATTTAAAACGCAATGATACATTGGATACCTCACTTCTTTTTTTACCAATATACCTTTCAATTTTCACTGTCTTTACATCCATAGGTTGTTCTTCTCTTTCTGGTTGTTTTTTAACCTTTTTAATATGCATAGCAGGTAATATATCTACTAGCATTTTTCTAGCAATAGGTGCTACTGTAGTCCCACCATATTGAATACAATTTTTAGGATTATCCATTGCTACATAAAGAACAATTTGAGGATCATTTATTGGCGCAATTCCTACAAATGATAAAATATAACCTCCTCCTACATAAGTTCCATTAACCGCTTTTTGAGCCGTTCCTGTTTTACCGCCAATTCGATAGCCCGGTATATAAGCATTTCTTCCACCCCCTAAACACACAACCGATTCTAATGCATCTTTTACCTTTGAAGACGTTTCTTTTCTTATGACTTGGCGTATGACTTTCACTTTTCTTTTATAAACTGCATCATTTGTATAACTATTCCTTACTTCTTTCAATATTTGAGGTTTTAATAATTTACCACCATTCACACAAGCACTAATTGCTCTTACTAACTGTATCGGTGTAATTGAAATTCCTTGACCAAAAGCTACTGTAGCCTGCTCTAATTCATTAAAATTTTTATAATCAAACATAATTCCACTAGATTCACCCGGTAAATCAACACCTGTCTTTTTAGTTAGACCAAATTTTTCAACATAGCGATATAAACGTTTTTTACCTAACCTTCTCCCTATTTCTACAAAACCCGGATTGGATGAATTTTGCAAAACCTCTCTAAAAGTCTGTAAACCATGTCCTCCTTTTTTCCAAGATTTTATTCTTGAATGACCAACAATTTCATATCCCTTATCAAAGTATGTGTCTTTATCCATGTCGAATAGATTTTCATTAAGTCCACTTGAAAAAGTAATAATTTTAAAAGTTGACCCTGGTTCATATGTTTTCCATACTGGAATATTATGATTATAAATATTATTATCTTCTTTTTGATATTGATTGGGATTAAAATCCGGTTTACTTGATAAAGCCAAAATATCACCCGTATTAGGATTCATCGCTAAAGCCCATATACCATCAGGATGATAAGTTTTATAAGCATTATTAAGTTCTCGTTCGACTATATCTTGTACTTTACCATTAATTGTTAAAGTGATATTCATTCCTGTGGTAGCACCTCGATAATCACTCGGATACATTTTTAAATTATGACTTTTAGCGTCCATATAGTAATCAATAGAACCATTTTTCCCTTTTAAATAATGATCATATTCTAATTCAAGTCCTAATAATCCTTGATTATCAATTCCTACAAATCCTAAACAATGACTCAAATAATGATTTAAAGGATAATAACGCTTTGTATCCTTAATAAGATAAACTCCTGGTAGTTTTAATCTATCTATTCTTCTGGCTATTTCATCTTTTAATTGTCTTCCTTCAGGAGCAATCCTTTGTATAGATACTTTCTTTTCTAACTTTTCTTTCATAACTTGCATATCGACGCCTAAAATATCAGATAACTGTTTGGCTGTATAAATTTTATCTTTAATTTGACTTGGTACAACAACAATAGAAGAAGTTGTTAAATTAGTAGCTAATACTTGATGATCAGCTGTCATTATTTTTCCTCTACTTGCCTCAACCGGAAAAGATCTTTGCCATGAATCAACTGCTTTTTGATATATTGTAGAACGATCGATAATTTGTATATAAACTAATTTCAAAATAATTGAAAGAGCTAATAAACAAGTAAAAATCTTAACCCATTTTAGTTTTTTAACTGTTGTTTCAAATAACATCATCTCACCAATTCACTATATGAAAAAAAGGACATATCTATGTCCTTAATTTGATAAATTGACAGTGATCTTGTCGCCACTATGAACAACGCTATTTTCTGCAACACTTTGTCCAGTTACCTGTCCAGATGACCCTTCAAACGTGATTTCTATACCACTTAACGATCCATAAGTGAGAACCTCTTTTTTAGACCAGCCACTCATGTTAGGGACTGTTATGTCTTTACCATCTGTTTTTAAGAATATACGATCTCCAACAGAGACTTTTGTCTTTTTAATAGGATATTGCTCAATAATGGTTCCACCATTACCAATAAGTTGTACTTTTAAAGATTTTGATTCTAACTTCGATTTTACATAATTAACAGATTGATTTGTATATGAATCTAAAGTATAACTTTCATCTAAATGTCCTGAATCTTTTACTTTATATTGATTGACTACATTTAAAGCCTCAGTTGTCATTGTTTTAACAATATTAGGTACATAATCAACATAACTATTATCAGATTTAAAAGTAATCACAATTTCTACTTGAGGATCATCATAAGGTGCTAATCCTACAAATGAATTCATATAAATAGACGTACTATATCCACCATTTTCAGGAACTTGTCCTGTTCCAGTTTTACCAAAAATTTGAGTGCCATCATCTAAACGATATCTTTTACCTGTTCCAACTTCATTTTCTACTACGCCTAGCATTAATTCTTTTACTTGATTAACAGCATCTGAACTAAAGATTTGATCTGAACGTTTTGTCTTTCCTTGCTTGATTACTTTATTTGTTGAACTATCTACAATACGATCAACAACATAAGGTTCTACTGTTCTTCCATCGTTACCAAAAATACTGTAGGCTTTTAATAATTGATAAGGCGTTACTGTTGATCCTTGACCGAATCCTGTTGTTAAATATTCTAGTCGATTATCAGTACGATCATACATAGCAATAGATGATGAACAATCCAATCCATCCATTTTAGACGCTTGGAAAAAACCTAATTCTTTTAATTTTTCTTTTAAAACATCTTTCGTAACAAAACCATTATCTAATAAATTACAAATAGCTACGTTACTTGAACGCATTAATCCTTCATCATAAGTAATTGTACCCCAACCTTCACCACCATTATGATCTTTAATAGTTGCAATGGTTTTGCCATTATAATTAACATTGTATCGTCCAGAAACATAAGTTGCCGAATGACTATATTTCCCCTCATTTATAGAATCAGTATAAATAAAAGGTTTAAAAACTGAACCACATTCCATTGTTCCTTCCAAAAAGAAATTATTATACGTAGAAATATTACGTTCATTAGGATTAAAAGATGGATATGATGACATAGCAAGAATTTTCCCTGTTTTTACTTCCATTACAGCACAAGTTGCCACTTGAGCATGCGTTTCTTGATAAGCTTTAGACATCATGTAATCTAAATCTCTTTGTAATCCACTATTTAAAGTAAGGTACATATCTTGACCATTTGTAGCATCTTTTTTTCTTAACATGCCATCAACCAAAGCATATCCTTTAGCATCAGTTTGATAAACTTTAAAGCCATTTTCTCCTTTTAAAGACTTATCATAAACAAGTTCTAATCCCATCTCACCGACCATTTTTTTAATACTATTATCTTCATAATTTTTAGCATATCCAACAACATAACTACAAAAATCACCTAATGGGTAATAGCGTGAATCACTTTCTTCAAATTCAATTCCATTTAGATGTAAGTCTTCAATTTGTTTCTTTTGGGTTGCTGTTAAATTATTGCCATAACTTCCTAGCTCCATTTGATATTTACCAGCACTTAATTTTTCTTGAATTTTGTTAGTCAATTCTGTTTCATCCATTGATAAAATGGGTGCTAGTTTTCTTGCTGTATCAACTGCATCACTTACATAAGCTTGCTTTTTCCCATATCCCGGTCTTGAAGAAGACAATACTAAAATAATTTTATATTTTTTTACATTAACAGCGACTTTCTCTTGATCACTTGTGTATATTTGACCTCTTTTGGCATAAATTGTTTCTTGCTTTTTACTTCTATTTTTAGCAAATGTTTCAATATCTTCTCCACTTACAAAATGTTTTCCAGTTATCCCTAAATAAAGAATATTACTTATCAATAAACAAATAATGAGCGCAAAAATAACTGAAATGATTTTTGCACTCTTATGTTGATTCATTATCTATTTTCTCCATTTGTTGATGCTACAGCATCATTTTGATAAGTATATCCTTTTGCACCAGCAACATCAGCAAGACGATTAAAAGAAACAAGTTCTTGTTTTTGCATCTGTAAACTATCTATATCAGATTGACATGTAGATATTTCTTTTTGTAATGATTGAATTTTATTATTATATGAAGAATCAATTGATTTAACAAAAATCAAACCAATTAAAAAGACTGCAAATGTAAAAACTAAAAATCTAATAGAAAATGTTTCAAATCTTGTTCTCTTTTTTGTCATAACGATACCCTCTCTATAATTCGTAATTTTGCTGAATGTGCTCGATGATTATTTTCTAGTTCATCTTCACTGGCAATAATTGGTTTTCTGTTTACCAGTTTATATTTTGGCTTCATTTCATCTGGAATAACCGGTAACCCTTTTGGTACATCTTTTAATTTGGTTACCTCATTAAAAGTATATTTACATATTTTATCTTCCAAACTATGAAAAGTAATAACTGAAATACGTCCCCCTACATTAAGTAAATCTAATGCATCAGTTAGTGATTGATCAAATACATTTAACTCATCATTAACAGCGATGCGTAAAGCCTGGAATGTTCTTTTTGCAGGATGACCACCCTTTCTCCTTGCTGGTGCAGGAATCGCTTCCTTTATTAAATCAACAAGTTCAAAAGTTGTTTCAATCGGTTTTATTTCTCTTTGTTTTTCTATTTTTCTAGCAATTTGTTTACTAAACTTCTCATCAGCATATTTATAAAAAATGCTAACCAACTGCTCATAAGACCATTCATTAACAATTTTATAAGCATCTAAATCTTTTGATTGATCCATACGCATATCTAAACGTGCATCAAAGTTGTAACTAAAACCACGTTTAGCATCATCAAACTGTGGTGAAGAAACCCCTAAATCATAGAGAATTCCATCTACATGACTAACACCTAATTTAGCAAGTTCCATTTTAATATTTTTAAAATTCGCATGAATAATGGTGAAATGATCGCTTATTTTTTCTAAACGTTCTCCTGCTGCCTTAATAGCAATCTCATCTTGATCAAAACAATACAAATGACCAGTTTTCAATTTCTTTAAAATGGCACTAGAATGTCCTCCACCACCTAGTGTGCAGTCAACATAAATACCATCTTCTTTAATATCAAGACCATCAACGGCTTCTTCTAATAATACAGTAATATGTTTAAACATCGCTTTCTCCTATATTTCAAAACCATCTAATGATTCAAAAATCTCATCATAATCATCTTGGTTTTCATCATAATATTCATCCCATTTATCTTGTGACCAAATTTCAGCATGATCACCTGCTCCAACAACTACACAATCTTTTTGTAGCGAAGCAAGTTCTCTTAAAGGTGCCGGAATATTAATTCTTCCTAACTTGTCAAATTCACATTCTGATGCTTTAGATATGGTAAAACGAACTGCCATACGCACTTCTTTTTTATTTTTTGGAAGTGATTGTAGTTTTAAATAGTAAGCTTCCCAGCCTTCTTTAGTATAAAGCGCAAGACATCCATCAAATCCACGAGTTATGACCACACTACCTTGGCATTCATTACGAATTTTTGCCGGAATAATCAGACGTCCTTTAGCATCAATAGCGTGTCTGTATTCACCCATGAACATGATTTTCACCCACTTTCTTACACTTTATTCCCATTTATTACCACTTCATACCACCATTATATAACACCCACCCTTATGAAACAATAGTTAATAATAAAAAAATGTGAACAACTTAGTTGCCCACATTTTGTGTTTTTTATAGATTATATCAATATAAAAAAGAAAAAAGTCTAAAGTTATTCACTTTAGACGCACATTCTTATAATACTTTTTGACCTTTGTAAGTTCCACAATGTTTACAAACTCTATGAGATAATTTGTATTCACCGCATTCTGGACAAACTACTACAGTAGGTGCTGTAAGTTTATCATGTGTTCTTCTTTTGTTTCTTCTTGTACTTGAAACTCTTCTAAATGGTACTGCCATTTTTGTATCCTCCTGTTACTTAAAATATTCTTTTAATTTTGCTAATCTAGGATCAATATATTCTTCATCTTTATCACTAGAATTACCATCCAATATCTTCCAGCCTTTACCAGATTCTTGGATATTTGCATCTTCTTTAACGACTCTCATTGGTACTTCTAACATAATGTTTTCAAATACCACCGGTGTTAAATCAACCATATCTTTTTTCACTTCGTGAACATCTTCCATTGGGTCAGGCTTTTCAAAAGAAAATATTTCTGTTGAACTAATATCAAATGGGTAATCAATATCTTCTAATGTAAGAGCACATGGAAGAATCATTGTACCTTTAATATTTAAATCAACATATAATCGCTTATCTCTTGTATCAAGATTTCCGGTACCTGAGACATTTACGTCTTTAAGGCCATTAATTTGATTGTATTTTTCAAACATTTCTGATGGGAACGTAAGTTCTTCATCAAAATCAAATGTTCCTTTATGTTTAATAATCCACTGTAAGTTATACTTCAAATTAATCACCTTTCCATAACCGCAATGACTATTATATAGAAACAATAGTCATAAGTCAATTAAATTTTTCCCTATCTACCAACATTTTTCTTTTAAATCATTTTATCAAAATCTTGTGGTACTTGCTTATTTTTAATCATCATGATTAAACGATTTACCGTCTTGTCATCTACTTTTTTATTTGTCATAGATGCAATCCGATAAATAAAACTTCTCAAATCATTTTCATTATTTAAATCTTTAGTTTGTAAATCTTGTGCCAGTTTAAAAATATCTTCTTTTTTAATATTTGTTTTTTGACTGACTTGATCTACAAATCGATCTCTATCATTCATATCATCACCACTATAATATATGCATGAATGAATTTATTGTTCAGGTTTCAGTTCTCTAAGCATTAATTTTTTTATTTCCTCTTTAGGTTCTTTTCCCTCATAGAGAACTTGATAAATAGCTTCTGTAATCGGCATCTCGATATCATCATATTGTTTTTGATCTTCATAAATAACACGACATGTACGAATTCCTTCACATGTTTTTTTATTATTTTTCATAAATGTCTTAGCGTCATTAGTTTTTCCAATTTCTAAGCCGGCTTGAAAATTACGTGAATGAACAGAACTGCAAGTCACAATTAAATCACCTACACCTGTTAATCCTAGATAAGTTTCAAACTTACCGCCTTTTTTTACACCATAACGAACCATCTCAGATAATCCTCTGGTAATTAAAGCAGCACGACTGTTATCACCATAACCTAAACCACTTAAAACACCTGCAGCAACCGCAATAACATTTTTCATTGCCACACCATATTCAGCACCGATTTCATCTGACATAGTATAAACTCTAAAATATTCATTAGAGAATAATCTTTGTACTTTTTTTGCACATTCCTTATTTAAAGAAACTGAACAAACTGCTGTTAGCATTCTAATTGCGACTTCTTCAGCATGACTTGGTCCTATCAAAGAAACAACAGGTTCAATTTCATCTTCTGATAAAACGCTACGAATAGTATCAGACATTCTCATATTTGTCCCTAAGTCAAATCCTTTAGAAGCATTAATAATAGTTATTTTTTTATCTAATAAAGGTTTAACTAATTTTAAGGTATCTTTTACAAATTGAGTAGGAATTGTGATTAAAAGGTATTGTGCATCTTTAATTGTTTCCTTTAAATCATTTGTTGCTTTAATACCTTCTTCAAAAACAACGTCACCAAAAAATTGACTGTTTTGATGATTCATATTGATATCATCTATTTGATTTTGATCAATTCCATATAATAAAACTTGATGTCCATTATCATGAAGAACACGTCCAAGGGCAGTTGCCCAACTTCCTGTTCCTAAGATTCCTATCTTACTCATCATCTATTCCTCTTTTCATAAATCTATTAATCACGTTTACGACATATAATATGAATTGGTGTTCCTTCAAAAGCAAAAGCTTCTCTTAATCTATTTTCTAAATAACGTTTATAACTAAAATGCATATATTGAGGATCGTTTACAAACAACACAAATGTTGGTGGTGCGATGCTTACCTGATTGGCATAATATATTTTTAAACGCCCTCCATTAAATGTTGTTGTTGGATTCATCAATTGAGCATCAACTAAAACATCATTTAATACACTTGTTTGAACTCTTCTGCGTGAATTTTCATACGATTCTTGAATTAATGGGAAAAGTCCATCTACACGTTGTCCTGTTTTAGCTGATGTAAAAATGATTCTAGCATAATCTAAATATTTAAATTCATTACGAATTTCTTTCATTTTCTTTTGCATCGTTTTTTCATCTTTATCAACTAAATCCCATTTATTATAAACAATAATAACACCTTTTCCAGCTTCATGTGCATATCCTGCAACATGTTTATCTTGATCACGAATTCCCGTTTCACCATCAACAACCATTAAAATAACATCACTTTTTTCAATAGCTGTTAAAGCTCTTAATATTGAATATTTTTCAATATTTTCATATACTTTTCCTTTTTTTCGCATTCCGGCAGTATCAACTACACAATATTTCTGTCCATCCTTAACAAAAGGTGTATCAATTGCATCACGTGTTGTTCCTTCAATATTAGAAACAATAACACGTTCTTCTCCTAAAATAGCATTTGTAAGTGATGATTTTCCTACATTCGGTCTACCAATAATAGAAAAACGAATTTCATCTTCATCATAAACCTGTTCAGTAGAATCTAGCTGTTTAACTACTTCATCTAATAAATCACCAATCCCAATACCATGAGATCCAGATACAGGAATTGGATCACCTACACCTAATGCATAAAACTCATAAATATAATCTTTAAATGCTTGATCATCTATTTTATTAACCGCTAAAATAACTGGTTTTCTTGATTTTTGAAGTAATCGTGCAACAAATTCATCTTCTTTTGTAATTCCTTCACGTCCATTTACAACAAATACAATCAAATCCGCTTCTTCAATAGCAATTTCTGCCTGCATTTTAATTTGGGTAGTGAAAGAAGCATTTTCTAATTCAATTCCTCCAGTATCTATTAAACGAAATTCTTTTGTTAGCCAAGATGCACTTGCATAAATACGATCTCTTGTTACCCCGGCAACATCTTCTACAATAGAAACACGTTCACCAACAATTCGATTAAATATGGTTGATTTTCCAACATTGGCACGACCTACAATTGCGACAACTCCAGCCATATTATTCCTCCTCTACTTTATTAATTAACTTTAATACTTGTTCAACAACTTCATCAAGTGATAAATCAGATGTATCAATTTCAACAGCATCATCTGCTTTCTTTAAAGGTGAAACCTCACGATGCATATCTTGATAATCTCTTTCTTCAATTTCTTTTTTTATCGTTTCTAAATCAACATCCATACCACGTTCTTTATTTTCTTTAAAACGTCTTAACGCTCTTGTTTCAACACTTGCAATTTGATAAATTTTTAAACTTGCTTGTGGTAAAACAACTGTTCCAATATCACGTCCATCTAGAATTACATTTTTAGATGCTGCCATATTTCTTTGTTGTTCAACTAAAAAACTTCTTACACTAGGATGTATTGATACTTTACTTGCTGCTAAAGAAACTTCATCTTGTCTAATTGTTTCACTTACATCCTCATCATTTAAATAAATATGATTATTTTGATCCATTTTTATATGAATATTTTCTAAATGTTTTTTAATTTCATCTTCATCATTTAAATCTATTTGGTGATTCAAACAATATAGAGCTACACTACGATACATAGCTCCTGTATCAATATAGATATAATTTTTCTTTTTTGCAACCATTTTGGCAATTGTACTTTTCCCAGCTGCACTTGGTCCATCTATAGCAATTGATATATTTTTCATTTTGTTCCTCCTTGAAAAAAACTAAGGTCGCTCCTTAGTTTAAAAGAAATTTTGATATACGATCATTCCTAGTAGAGCTATCAGTATAATAACTAAAACAATAATAACGTAATTTAAAATAGTTACTATTTTATTTCCTCTTTCACTATGATTATCTTCTTCAAAATCATTTTCTAAATTATCAGTTAAATCATATTGATAAACTTCTGAAGTTTCCTCTTCATTTTCATCATCTTGGATATCTTCTAACTCTTCTTGAACTTCCGTTTTTTCTTCAGTCACTTCTTCATTGATAATCGCTTCTGCCTTTTTAGCATCTTCTTTAGGTGACATTGCTGCTAATTTTTCTAATAATGTCATTTTAGGTTCAGGTTCTACTTCTTCTTGAGTTTCTTCTTGATGAATAAACATTCCTTTAGAAAATTCTTCTGTTGAGTACTTAGCAACTGAATCTAATTTTATTGTTTGTTTTTCTGGATCTCTAATTTTATTTAAGATATCCATTCTCGTATTATAGCGTTCTTCTTTACCAACATTCTCTTTTACACTTTTTAAAGCTTTATCTAATTCTTCTGAACCTTCTTCCCTCATTTGTTCAAAAGTTTTAGCTTCAGTAAGAGTATCTTCAAAGTGATGATCTTGTGTATCCGCTTTTATATCATCTTTTTTCATAAAAGATAAAAAATCATCTGGTTCCTCTTCTTTTTCAATTTTCACTTCATTTTGATGAGAAATACCAACTTCGTCTTTTATTCCTTCTCTTAATTCTTTATATTTATCAACTCTAGAGTATCCCATATTATCACCATCCAGTTTTCATTATAGCATACTTTTTTTATTTTTCTCTATCTTTATCACTATATTTAATATATAATATAATAGAGAATAAAGGAGGATTATAAAATGGCTAAAATTACAGTAAATGAAAACTGCATCGGTTGTGGTGCTTGTACAGGTGTTGCTCCTGAAACTTTTGAAATCGGAGATGACGGATTAGCAAAAGCAATCAACGAAGACGTTGAAGCTGGTAAAGAAGCTGCTGAAACTTGCCCTGTTGAAGCAATCGAAGTTGAAGAATAAAATAAAAAACAAAGCCTCTTTAGTTAAAATTAACTAAAGGGGCTTTTATTATACTTAAATTAAATTAAAATGTTTCACAGCCTGGGTGATACCATCATCATCAACACTTCCAGTGACATAATCAGCTATTGCTTTTAGTTCATCATTTCCATTAGCCATCGCTACTGATAAAGCAACATGATTTAACATTTCTTTGTCATTACCACCATCACCAAAAGCCATTGTTTCACTCAAATCAATACCATAATAAGCTAAGAATTGATCTATTCCATTTTGTTTTGTTCCCCCAATAGGTGAAACATCACAAAATAGAGGATGCCATCTAGCTGAAATACAATGAGGCATGACTTTTAATAATTCTTTTTCTTCTTGTTCATCTACAAAACACATACATTGATAAACTTTATGATTAACGACTTGACTACAATCACCTGCCGGATGATCATCATTATGAGTAATTCTATGAATTTCATCTACTCTTTCATCTCTCATATTAAAGTATTTTGTATTTTCTTCAGTAAAACCACACGGAAATGGTTTTACCTTTAAATAATCTAGCAATGCTTGTAAGTCTTCTTTTTTAATTGTGTTTTCATAAATAAGCTTATCTTTGCTATAACAATATTGACCATTTAAAGTAATATATCCATCAAAAGGAAAATCCTGGAGAACTTCTAAACCATCTTTCCCTCTTCCTGTAGCAATAAATAACTTATATCCTTTTTCTTTTAACTTTTTTAATGTAGCAAAGGTTTCCTTTGCTACTTGATGCGTCTTAAAACTAACTAATGTTCCATCGATATCAAAAAATATTGCTTTAACCATGTTTATTCTCCTATTCAATATTGATCATTCGATCCAAACGATCTAAATATGCTTGTATTCGCATTAATTCTTTACCTTCTACTTTTTGTCCAGAATAATAGTATTCTACACCAGGTAAAAGACTGTTAGCATTAATATATTCTTTTAAATGATTAAGAGTACCTAAGTTGCCATCTACAAAGTGAATTTGTAAAGGTAATACTGCTCGAAAACTATCTTTAAAATAATTAAAATGAGTACATCCTAAAACCAATGAATGATATTGACTTAAATCAAAGCATGATAATTCTTCTTTTAAATAGTTTTTCACTGCTTCACTATCAAACTCTTGTTTTTCAGCAAATCTCACCAACCGAGGTAAAGCCACTAAATCTACAAGATTTTTCTTATCAACTCGGTCCACTAAATCATGCATCTTTTTTCCATTTACCGTAATAGGTGTAGCACATACAAGAACCCGATAGTCACCATATAAATCAATTGCTTTTTTAACAGCCGGTTCCATTCCAATAATAGGAATAGTATATTTTTCTCTCATTATTTTTACAGCCGCACTTGTTGCTGTATTACAAGCAATAACAATAACTTCAACTCCATGATCAATCATAAATTGAATAATTTCATCAACATAACCTATCACTTGTTCTTTTGTTTTTTCACCATAAGGAACATTTTTTTCATCTGCATAATATATATATTGATGCTCAGGCATTATTTTTAATGCCTGATGCAAAACTGATAAACCACCTATTCCTGAATCAAAAATTCCTATTTTCATCTTCTTACTTCCTTTTTACATCAGTTAAATATATTATACACAAATTAAAAATAGATGGAAATTCATTTCCATCTATTTTTCTAATAAAGTCACACTTAATGTTTTTTCACTGCCATCACGGTTAACTGTCACTTTTACTGTATCGCCTGCTTTTTTAGAATAAAGTGCAGTTAAGAAAGATTTATACGTTGTAATCTTTTGATCATCAAGTTTAACAATGACATCGCCTTCTTTAATGCCTGCTTTACTTGCTGCACCACCACTGACTACTTGAGCTACATAAATTCCTTCATCGCAAGAAACATGTACGCCATAACGTTGTAAATCATAAGAAGAATAATCAGATAAAGAAGCACCTTTAATACCAATAACAGGATGTGAAACTTTACCATTTTCTCTAATTTGTTTTGCACAAGTCATTACATCATTAATTGGAATTGCAAATCCCATACCTTCAACTGATTCATCAGAGAACTTCATTGAAGTAATACCAACTAATTCACCTTTCATATTAACTAAGGCTCCCCCACTATTACCTGGGTTAATTGCTGCATCAGTTTGAATAACATTCATATCCCAATCATCAACATTATCATTATTTAAATCAACCGATACTGTACGATCAGTAGCCGAAACAATACCTTGAGTTACCGTTCCAGCATATTCAATACCTAAAGGTGAACCAATCGCTAAAACTGTTTCTCCTTTATCCAATAAACTGGAATCTCCTATATTAATTGGTGTTACATCAAAATCAGGTTTACATTTCAATATAGCAACATCACTGTATTCGTCTGAACCAACTACTTTAGCGTCTACATATTCATTATTTGAAAAAACAACTTGAATTTTATTAGCACCACTAATCACATGGTTATTTGTAATGATGTATGTATAACCATCTTGTTGATCATAGACAACACCACTACCGCTACCACTTTGACTATCTGATGAAGAACTTTCTCCAAATAATGATGTCGTTGTTGAATTTTCATAAACAACGACCCCTACAACACTATCACTTACTTTATTAATGACCGAAGTAGCATTCGTTTTAACATCATAATCAACATCCTTTACTGTTGTTTGACGACTAGAAACAGTTCCATTTCCAGTATAGACCGAATAAAATACATAGCCATTCAACGCAAAAGAAGCAACAATTGCGATAATCACAACTATCTTTAAGATTTTTTTAATTGAAATATTTTTTAAATGAGGTTTTTTATTTTCTTCCATATTATCACCTTCATACCTTTCTACGACGCTATTTATACTACGAAAAAAATGTGTCTAAATTATATCCTCATTGTGGGAAATTTTGGTATTTTCCAAGGGAATTTGAACAATAAAAGTAGAGCCTATCCCGAGTTCACTTTCCACATCAATTGTTCCCTTATTAAGTTCAACAATTCTCTTAACAATACTTAATCCTAAACCTGTTGATATCTTTGAACTTCTTGCACGATCAACTTGATAAAAGCGATCAAATATCAATGGGATTTCTCTTTTAGAAATACCTATTCCTTCATCTTGTATAATAAAAACAAACTGATTATTTTTAATTTTTGTTTTTAGATTAACAACCCCACCATTAGAATACTTAATAGCGTTAGATAATAAGTTGTTAAGAATTGTTTTTACAGTTGAATAATCAATTAAAATATCCTCTTTAATATCATTTTGATAAATAAGAGAAATTTGTTTTTCTTTTGCTAGAGGATCAAATAACTCCATGCTTTCTTTTATCAATGAATTAATATTGACCCAAGTAGGACTGATTTTTACTTGAGGTTGTTCCAACCTTGATAACTCTAAAATATCATTAATGATATTTTGCATACGATAACTTTCTTTTAATAAGATATGCGAAAATTCATCAAATGTTTCTTTAGATTTCATGCCATCTTTTCTTAAAATTTCTACGCTACCAATAATCGCAGACATGGGTGTTTTTAATTCGTGAGAAATATCTGAAAAAAATTGTTTTTGCATTTTTTCAATTTCTTTCATTTGAGAAACATCAGTAAATAAGATAATTGAACCATCAAATACAACCTTATCTCTAAATACAGGCGTTGTATCTATTTGATAATATTTATTTTCAATACAAACTACTGAATTCCATTTCCTTTCAAAAACATAGCTTTGTTCAACAACATTGAGCAACTGTCCTGTAAAAATATCTTTATATTTTTTTCCTCTTAAATGTTCTATTTGAAAAGCATTTCTAAAACTTTGATTAGTAAAAATGATAATGCCATCTTTATCAATAAAAATCATTGGTAAATTCATTGTTTTAATTAAATGATTTAAAACTTTATAATGAAATTTGTTTTCTCCTGCCACTTCTTTTAGTTCATGATCCATCTCACGTCGATATTGTTTTAAAGAACTTTCAAATCTCGTCTTTTCACCATAAACAATAATTAAAATAGCAGCTAAAAGTCCTAATATATAGGCTGGACTGTACCTGAAATCAACAACCGATAAAACAAAAGCAATAAAGCCACATAAAATAATTTTCCAATATAGTTTACCCATCTTTTTTCACCAACTTATAGCCAACTCCTCTCACCGATAAAAAAGATACCTGGGATTCCTTAAGCTTACTTTTCAATTTAAAAATATGAACATCGACAATACGTGTATCCCCATCATATTTAAATCCCCATATAGACTTAAGTAGCGTTTCACGAGAAATTGTTTCCTCTTTATGTTCAAGAAACATTTTTAATACATCGTATTCAACTTTGGTCAAAACAACATTTTTATCACCAACATAAGTTTCATGCTTGTTTAAATCCATTTTTACATCTTCAAATTCTAGCATACCTTTAAAATGTTTATGAAATCTTCTTAAATGAGCTTCAATTCGTGCTATTAAAACAGCAGATTGAAAAGGCTTTGTAAGATAATCATCTGCCCCAGCCTCTAGACCTTTGATAATATCATCTTGTTCACTTCTCGCTGTTAATAAAATAATAGGTTTAATATAACCTTGGTTTCTTGCTTCTTTAATAATAGTAATTCCATCTTTTACTGGTAACATCCAATCAACTAATACTAAATCATATTCTTGAGATAAAATTGTTGATACTGCATCTTTACCATCATATAAACTATCTACTTGATATTCTTTTTGTTTCAATTCATAAGAGATAATCTTATTAATTGAAACATCATCTTCTATAATTAATAATTTATTCATCTTTACCTTCATATCTTTCTATTATTCTTTGAACAACAGGATGTCTAACTACATCCATTGCACTCAAACGAATAAAAGAAATTCCTTTAACTCCTTCTAAAATATCAATAGCGTTAATTAATCCTGAACGTACTCCTCGAGGTAAATCAATTTGTGTGACATCTCCAGTAACAATCATCTTAGAGTGAAATCCCAAACGTGTTAAAAACATTTTCATTTGATTATCCGTTGTATTTTGGGCTTCATCTAAAATAACATAGGCATCTTCTAACGTTCTTCCACGCATATAGGCTAAAGGCGCAATTTCAATAATCCCCTTTTCAATTAATCTTTCAGTTTGTTCTACCCCTAACATATCATGGAGTGCATCATATAAAGGACGTAAATAGGGATCTACTTTTTCCTTTAAATCGCCTGGTAAAAAGCCTAAGCTTTCTCCTGCTTCCACTGCCGGTCTTGTAAGTACTATTTTCTTTACACGATTATTTTTTAAAGCATCTACCGCAAAAACAACAGCTAAATAAGTTTTACCAGTTCCTGCTGGACCAATCCCAAAAACAACATCATTATTTTTTAAAGCATGGTAATAAGCTTTTTGCCCCATTGTTTTAGGATAGATCATCTTTCCACTACTTGTCTTTGCTATTTTAATACTATATAAATCCGGCATTTGCTCCAAATTTCCTTTATGAGCTAATTTTATAGCATAAACAATATCCCTTTTAGAAAGAGTCACTCCCTTTTTAATCAGTTTCATTAATGCCTGAACAATTTGTTTTACTTCTTGAATCTTTTCTTCAGTTCCATTTATCATCAATTCATCACCACGAAGTGATATAGTCACATCTAAAGACTCTTCTAACATTGTTAAATTTTCATCTTGACTCCCGCTTAAATTAGCTAAATTTTCAATATTATACTCTTCTAGCTTAATAATACTTTTCATTTATTTCTCCTCAACTGATATCTCTTCAATAAAAACATAATACATCTTTAATACTAATTTCTTCCCTATTATATCATAAGATAAAACTTTTTCTTTATCGATTTTTGCATTTGCTGGTATTTGCATTCTTGTCTTAAATAACAAATAACTAAACCCATCTTCTTTCTTTACTCGTTTTAAATCAATACTAGATGTATAAATATGATAAGTATATCCTTTAATTATACCATAAGTAGGAATCATTTGAATCTTGCCATCTGTCGATTCAATTTCATTACTAATTAAAATATCTCCTTTTTTTACATAATCATTAACCTTAACTAAAATATTTCCTTGAGCCACCTCTATACTTTGTACTATTGCATCACATTTAGAAACAATATTACAATATTTTTCTTTTACCTTTTGACTAGTAATCGCTTGACTATAGCGAATATGAAATACACACCCGTTTTGATATATATTTAAATAATCTATCTCTTTAAGATAGTCATCTTTAATAAGTTCATAAAGATGATCTATTTGACTATAACTCATTTGTTTTTTTAGAATTGTTATATTTTGTTTATCTAAATAAGAAGATAAGCGTTGATTTAACTGATGATCAGGACCATCAATTTCTATTTTTAATATAAATGAAGGCAAGATCATTAAAGTAAGAATAAAAGATAATGTTAAAAAAAGGTAGTCTCCTTTTACAAGCAACAACAAATAATGAAACACACCTATACTTCTTTTAATACTAAGATGACATGCTTTAACTTTATGACGTTGATAAATGGGAGTATAAAAACGATAAACTTGATGGTCAATCTTTCTTAAGGAATAAAGAGATATATGTTTTTCTTTCATTTGTAACAACAGGTCATCAATATGATCTGTTGTTACAACAATCTCATCATAGCCTAATTTCATGTAAAAATAATTTGTTTTAATTGACCACGAACGAGTATTTCATCAAAACTATAATATTGAATTTGTAAATCTTGACCCATTATCTTTATAATTGAATCATTCATTTTTATTTCTAATAAATAGTCTTCTAAAGTAATAATTGACTGATAATACTTAATTAAAATACGATTGTGTTGAATATAAATCATTGATACCACCGATATATTCTATGATTAGAAAATCATATTTAGACATATAAATCATTTATCTATGACTAATAATTTTATTTCACATTAATAATTTTTTATGATATAATACAAACAAAGAGGTCTTATTATGGAAAATCAATTTATAAACAATAAAAATGATATTTTGAAAATATTAAAGTCTTTTTCTTTTATTGATGAAGCTTATTTATTTGGCTCATATGCCTATGGAAAACCACATCAAGAAAGTGATATTGATTTGTGTGTTGTTGTAAAAAACGGTTATGACACAGGAGAAAATTTTGAGAAAATTAATTTTGCTTTATTTTCATTTCTATGTAATCGAGGTGTAGCTCACGATCTCATCATGCTTGATCAAAAAACAAAAGAAGATAAAAAAAATGATAAAAAATATGTATATTATCCTATTTTTCATCAAGGTAAAAAAATTATATAGGAGGCATTATGATATATATAACCGGTGATACCCACGGTCATCAAGATCGTTTTGTAGCATTTAATCGTTATTTAAAAAAAGGGGATATTTTGATTATTCTCGGTGATTTTGGATATTTGTTTAAAAATAATCAAGCAGAGCATGATTTTTTAGACTATCTTTCTACTCTACCTTATACCATATGCTTCATTGATGGTAATCATGAAAACTTTAGCTATTTGAATCAATTACCTGTTACTTATTGGAATGGTGGAAAAGTTCACCAATTAAAAGGCAATATCTATCACTTGATGCGAGGACAGATTTTTACTATTGATCAAAAGACATTTTTTACTATGGGAGGTGCCTTTTCAATTACCCGACATATGGGAATAAAAAATTATAACTGGTGGGAAGACGAATTGCCTCGTCACCAAGATTATGATGAAGCTTATTTTAATTTAGAAAAGCATCATTTCCATGTCGACTACATATTAACTCATACTTGTCCTAAAAGTGTCATCTATCAAATGGATCAAATTCCGGTAAAAGGTGATATGACTTTAATAGAATTTTTAGAACTCATAGAAAAAATCACTGATTATAAGCATTGGTACTTTGGTCATTTTCACATTGATCAAAAGATAGCTAAAAACATGGATTGTCTACTTTTTAAAATGATAGAATTAGAAACAAAGAAACAATATGATACCTATGAATAAAAAAAACCTACAGGTTAACCTGTAGGTTCATTTTTTATCTTTTTTTATTGTTTTTTCTTGCAGCTTCAGATTTTAATTTTCTTTTTAAACCTGGTTTAACATAGAATTCTCTTTTACGAGCTTCAGCAAGGGTACCTGTTCTAGATACTTGTCTTTTAAAACGACGTAATGCATCATCTAAAGATTCATTTTCTCTTACTACTGTCTTTGCCATGAATGATTCCCCCCTTTAACTCTAACATACATTTTGTATTATATAGACAAACGTATATAAATGCAAGAAAATATTTATTTTTTTGCAAATAATTTATAATGTTCTCTGCCTATGATATTTCTTGTAAGAAAATATCATTAAATTTCTTTATTAACAGCTTTTGCGATTGGTTTTAATTCTTCCATTAATTGAGCAAATTTCGCTGGTTTTAATGATTGTGGTCCATCACATAATGCTTTCTCTGGATTATTATGCACTTCGATCATTAATCCATCACATCCTGCTACGACTGCTGCCTTTGCCATCGGATTGACTAACCACCATTTTCCTCCTGCATGGCTTGGATCGATAATGATTGGCAAGTGTGTTAATTCTTTAATTACTGGGATTGCTTGTAAATCTAATGTATTTCTTGTATAGGATTCAAATGTTCTGACTCCTCTTTCACATAAGATGACATTTGGGTTCCCACTAGCCATGATATACTCTGCTGACATGATCCATTCTTGATATGTTGCACTTAATCCTCTTTTTAATAAGATTGGTTTCTTTGTTGCTTTCCCTACCTTCTTTAATAGATCGAAGTTTTGCATATTTCTTGCTCCTACTTGGATCAAGTCTACTTTTTCAATAAATTCATCTAAATGTTCTGCATCCATTAATTCTGATACGATTGGTAATCCTGTTGCTTCTCTGGCTGCTACTAAAATATCTAACCCTTCTGATCCCATTCCTTGGAATGCATATGGTGATGTTCTTGGTTTGAATGCTCCCCCTCTTAATAGATTAGCTCCTGCTGCTTTGGCTGCTTTAGCAATTTCAATCACTTGTTCTTTTGATTCTACTGAACATGGTCCTGCAATCACGGCTAGGTTTCCACCACCGATTTTTACTCCTCTTACATCAATGATTGAATCATCTGGATGGAATGCTCTGTTAGCTAATTTATATGGTTCTGATACATGCATTACTTTTTCTACTGCTGGATCTACTTCGATTTGTTCTGGATCTACTTTTGTTGTATCACCAACTAAACCAATAATAGTTTGTAAATCCCCTCTTGAAATATGAGCTTGTAACCCTTTTGCTTTTACTGCGTTTTCAATTCTTTCTACATCTTCTTGTTTTGTGTTTTGTTTTAATACAATAATCATCTCTATATCCCCCTTAAAAAAACAAAAAAACTCATCCATAAAGGACGAGTTGATTCCCGTGGTACCACCTTATTTCACCTATATATCACTATATAAGCCTCATCAAGTACTAACATACTTTTATCATATAACGGTGATAACCGGAGACGCCTACTCCATTCAACGTTCTACTCATAGCTGTATTCATAAATTACGCCAAATCTTTTTCCACCAACCAAAGACTCTCTATGTTTTAATAATTTATTACTATGTCTACTCACTGTATTTATTAACATCTTATCGAAAAGATGAAGTGAAGTCAAATGATTTAATTATTTATTCGTTGATGAGGAATAAATGATTGATCATTAATTGCTTCAAAACGATAACCTAACGCTTGATAATGTTCAATAATTGTAGGTAACGCTTGAACTGTTGTTGTTTTTGGTGATGAATCATGAAATAAAATATTAATATTATTAACATGTGATGATGTTGCCTGATTAATGATGGTATTAACAGCCACATTGTTTCCTGAAGCATCTGATGAACTGACATTCCAATCATAATATTGATATCCTCTATTTATCAATTCTTTAGATAGAGATGACATAAGTCCTGTACAATAACGACGTGAAATTGTATTAGATGACCCACCCGGAAAACGAACATAACGAGGAACATAGCCTATTAATCCTTTAACCATATTACCCACTTTCGTCAAATCATCAAAATAAGACTGAGATGATGTATATACTTTTTTATAATCGTGACAATATGTATGTAAAGCAATAGTATGTCCTTTTTCATGTGCTAATTTAATTAAATAATTATAAGTTTGATTATTTCCCGTAACAAAAAAAGTTGCTTTTGCGTGGTAACGATCCAAAATATCCAAAATACTTTTTGTATTTTGAGATGGTCCATCATCAAATGTTAAATACACTATTTTTTCATTAGATTGTTTATTAATTCCTGCTGTAGTTCTATTAACAACTTGTATTTCTCTTTGTTTTGATATTTTATTACCAGAACGGTCTATTCCTGTATAAGTTACATAATATGTGCCAGCTTGTGTTAAATCAACTTGGCTAAAATCAATTTGAAGTTGTGGACTAGGATCTCGATTATCTTTAATTTCTACACCCTTTTGATAATCCGCATTTCCTCCTGCCACGATAGTAAGTGTATCTAAACCTGTAATGTTAGGTGCTTCACTATCTTTAACGATAGTCACTTTAGCCTTTTTTTCAGTAACATTTTTACCTTCATCTTTAACGCAAATCGTCACTTCCTGTGTTCCTTCTTGATCAAAAGAATACTTCTTTTTAAAGTAAACTTGAGTATGGGTTGCATCCTTTATATTTTCTACCATATCTTGTGCCTGAACATGCATACCTAAATCTATATCTAGATTTTTAACATCAAACTGTGGAGCATGACTATCTACAACCTTTACATAAGTTTTATATTCTTTTTTCTTATAAGTATAAATAACAGGATATTGACCTAATTTTTGATAATTCACTTCTTTATCATTAATTTGGACATTTTTCAAAGAACCGTTCCTTACTTTTTTTATATTCTTTCTTGCATCATAAGCAGAATTAATTTCGATTTTCACTATCTTTTCATTAAATTCAATAGGTGAGCGTACAAAAAAATATATCAATAACAAAGCAATTGTCACAACAATTAAAACAATGATTCCTATTATTTTCCCTTTGATATTATTTTTCATCTTCATCACCCTTATTTTTATTATACTTGACTTATTCTTGTACTGTCTATTAAATAGTTTACCCATATATAAGTATTCAATTAAAAAAAGTGAATCTTCTAAGTTACGATTCAACTTATTCATTCACTTCATCAATATATGATTTACGATTAAAATAATCCGTTTTATCTGCTTCTGTAATTTTTCTTATGACTTTACAAGGATTACCTACAGCAATTACATCACTAGGAATATCTTTTGTAACAACACTTCCAGTCCCAATAATCGTATTATCGCCAACAGTCACTCCTGCTAGTATTTTTACATCGCCACCTAACCAAACATTTTTACCTATATGTACCGGCTTTCCTATACAAGCACCATTTATTCTTTCTTTTGCATCAAGGGCATGATTAACAGGATAAATACCTATATTAGGTCCAAGCAATGAATGAGCACCAATAGTCACTTCAGCACAGTCTAGAATAACACAACCAAAATTAATATATACATCATCTTCAATAGTAATATTCTTACCAAATTCACAATGAAAATCTGGCTCAATCCAAACTCTTTGACCTACCTTTTTAAACAGCTTTTCCATAAGTTGTTGCCTTAATTCAATATCTGCATCATCTGTTTTATTATAAGTCTTAAATAATTTTTTAGCCTCAACTCTTCGATTAAACAAATCTTGATCAAAGTCATTATACATCTTTCCTAATTGTAATTTATCCCACTCTGTCATTTTTACTTACTCCCTTGCATCTCATCATTTTAAAAATCATTTTTATTCATCATATTGATTAGAAATTGCACAACATATATGTTCATCATCTATTTTTTTTGAGTTACTTCTATATAATTCACATGACATCCTTCACAAAATAACATTAGTTATCATTTTTTATATCATGAAATTTATTTCTTACTAAAAAAAGAAAAAGCGGTCTTAATAACCCTAGTGATAAAATGGTTGTTGCTGTTAAAACATCTCCATATCGAGGACTCACATTCATATATATTCTATGAACTATGAAAGTATCTAAAATAAATGTATTGATCAAAATCAATAATAGAATCAAAAATAAAACCATCTTCAATTGTTGGTAAAAAAAGAAATACATACTTAGTAAAAAAGATATCAAAGTAAGACAACTTGAGATCATTCCTAATGCTTTATAACCTACTATTTCCCCAAAAATAGACTTATTATAAAATGGTATCCATATTCTTATTCCTTCATTTTTAGTCATTGTCCTCAATGCCATAGTTTCAAAAACATAACTCATAACACTATAGGCTACAATTACAATAAAAATAGTTATGAAAAAAATAAAAATAGATGAAAGAATTCCCATTAAAAATAAAACACTCATTGCTCCCATATATATCCCTCTCAATAACCTTCACATCTTAAAATAAATCTAACATATTATCTAAATACATATATTCCCTTACATGTATTTGATATTCCGGTTTAGTCATATAATAAAGTATAAACTCTAAAACTAAAGCACTTCCTAATCCTCTTCCTTCTATTTTAAATTGTGAAAATCCTTTTGGTAAATAAATATTCTTTATATCATCAATACTAATAAATGATGGGTTTTCCATTGCTTTTGAAAAAAGATATCCTTTATTGGCTTCTGGAGCCTTACATTGATGATCTAAACAATCTTCTCCTAAATTTTGACGACTTACAGTCTCATAACACGATTTTCTATCTTTACAACCAATCCAACAACATTCATTACATAGAAATTCTAATTTATCTTTTTGCATTTGTGACCAATGGTCAAATTGATGAAAAGCTTTATTTAAACGAAAATCTGGTACAACATAGCGAAATTCTTTTCTATTCACTTCATTTTCTAATTGTTCAAACTTCGTTATTACCTTGGTTGTAGAAGAAACAAAATAAAGTTTTGGATATTTCTTTTTTAAGTAATCTAGCAACAAATCACTATGTACAATAACACCATTTTGTATTTTACATCTTTCAAGCAAATCACAAAGATCATTACATCTTTGATCTAAAAGGTGTTCTTTTTTTAATAAAGAATTACTAAAAGTAAGTCTTGCGGAAATATCATATTCCTGCATTAAACTCAAAACTTTTTGAGGATCAGGATTTTCATAACTGATACGACCACCATTCCAAATGTAATTTGCAGGCGATCCATATATAGAACCTATATCACACCATTCATAAAAATATTCACGATGTTCTTTAAATAAAGGTAAGAACTTTTGATATAATTCGTAAAATTCAAATAAACCTGGAAGATGAAAATAAGCCTTTTTCATTTGTCCCATTTTATCACCTCAATGTAAATTTATTCATAGTCAATTCGTTCAATTTTAAAAATAACTGGTCTTGTTCCATCACTGCAACAGGCAATCATTTCATTTTCTTTTTTCATCCACCCATTCATAATAGAACCACCTTGTAATCCTGTATAGATGTAACGAGAAATTGCATCCATGCTTCTAAGCAGAATGGTAATTTAGGTCCTCCTGCTATCGTATCTCGATTGCCATTTGTTTTGACTAAGGTATTCAACCCCATATGCCAAAAATCATCACGTTTATCATCACGATAAAATATAAACTCATCACCTACATTGTAACATGGACAAACACCTGAATGAGGATTAGCGCAATAATGTTGTTGTAATTCAGGATATAGTTTTTTATCTAAAACAGTTATTTTCACTTTATGTTTCATCATTTTCCCCTTAAAGTAACAATTATTTTTTACATTTAATAAACTCTTGAATACCTGTTATAAAGGATAAAAGAATAATCACGATATAACCAATTTGAACAGCAATATGACTATGATGCCAATTACCTGCAGCCAGTACACACCATGTGATACCTTGAACAAACTGAACTATCCAATTCATGTTTGTATTGCTTTTATTTTTATATTTTACAATAAGTAAAATAATATATATAACTAAAACAAGAAATAAAATAACGGTTACCATGATTTCACTCCCTCATCAAATTATTTATTAATAATTGGTGTAATGACAGGTTTCCCTTCTCTATCTAGTAATGGTGTCATTCCTCCTGCATTACCACTAGTGTGGAATATATAATTCACTCCTGTTTCTCTATCAACCCAAATTTCTGTTAATGTTAATGTTCCTTGTGAATATACTTTTTCAAATCTTTTATCTTTAGTCATCGTTTTTCTCCTTATCATTTATCTTATATTTTAATTATAAATTTAAAAATTTGTTTGCTCCTATTGAAAATAATTCAAATCTTTTTTGTGTTAAAGTATCCCCTTCCTCAATCCATACTTTGAAGATATTTTCTTTTTCATTATTAATAATCTTGCATAATTGCTTAGCAGTATATGTTTCTTCATTTAAATTATAAAAGTGAATAATTCTATCATCTAGCGTCATATTATATTTATTCTTACTAGAATATCCTGGAATACAATCCAATGGATCAGTACATTCCTTGTCATATTTTTTACATGGTTTACAAATATCATCTCCATAAACAGTAAGTTTTAAAGTTATTAATGGATTATCAATAATCATATTAGCAACCTTGTAAAAATCATGTCCCATTTTTTCATCCGGTACAAATTTTTCTATACCTGCCCCATATAATTTAATAATATCAATAAAATGATGAGGCTTTATTAAAATTGTTTGCATAAAGTTTCCTTTCTCTAATCTCCTTCATATGCTCTTGCTAGAACATAAAAAACGCATAAATATAACTATAGCTTATTTTACAAATATCATTCTTTCAATACCTTTTCTTATTTATTTTTTGAAACAATCTGACTCAATATCGTTCCTATTATCAAGGTAACGATATCTAAAATAATTGTATCATTTATACCAATAATAGAATTAGCTCCCAATATTAAAATGATTGCAGCTATATCAAGTGTTATAGCTAACACTCTACATAACCTCATTTTATTTATTTTTTCTTTATCATCTTTACTTAAATCATGATATCCAGCAATTATATTGGAACATTTACCAAAATATAAAGGAATAGAAATGCCCACTAATAGAATCGTACATAGCAGTAATGGTATTTTCATATCACTTCTCCTAAGTCTTTGAAACTAACCTTTATTTAGTAATTCTTCTAGAACTTTTCTTACATTATGAGCAGCATCTTCTTGGATTTCAATTATTTTTGCACCCCTAGCCTTAGCAACTTCTCTTAAATCAACCGATATTCCTGTATGAAATGAACATCCCACTACTAAAAAGACATCTCCTGGTTGTAAAGTATAAACCATTTCATAAGCTTTTTGATAGTTTGGTGCAGGATCTCCATAAAGTACAGGTTTGTTATATAAAGAATATGCTTTATCCATTTCATCATCTTCTGGTAAACCACCGTGCAATTCCAAAGCATCACTTCCTGCCATTTTATGCAATCCATCAATATTCATTGTAATAATGGGAATATGATATTGTGCTAAAGCAATATGTGCATCGTTAGGCTTTGCACCATTCATATTAGCTTTTAATTGTTTAATGACCTCATTATATTCTTCATGATGTATATTAGCGTAACTTCTAAATAGTTTTTCTCTTACATCTGGTCTTTCCATAAACGTTGGTATATTACTTTGTTTTGATATTCCCGCTCCTGTAAATGCGAGTATTTTCATTTTCATCATCCCCTTAACTCATTAAAATTATAACACACAATCAAAAAGAAACGCACTATGTCGTTTCCTATTAATTATTCTTTCTTTTTTTAGGCTCTGGTAACTGATCTATCATAATTTGGAAAAGTCCTGTTAAAAATTTAGGTTGATCAACTTCATTAACCAATAACATTTCTTTTGCTCCATCATATGGCTTTTCATATACGACAGTAGGCATATATTCAATAGCTGCTTTTACTGACTTTACAAGTAATCTATCATCATATATTCCACCTACTATCTTACCTTGATAATAAATAATAAATTCTCCCATCATTGATCTATATGTAACATCCGTTAGGTCAGATAATTGTGCCAAGATAAATTGTAAATATTGTTTACTTGATGCCATCCATATCTTCTCCTTATATTATGATTCATTAACTAATTTCCCTGTTATATGTTCTGGTGTTAATTCAAGACAAAGAACAGCAGGTCCAGAATGTAAAAGTTCATGCTTTAAATATGCTTCATCATCTGTAAACTTCTTACAAAGATTTGAACATATTTCCTCATTTTTATCTTTGCTTTCTACTAGATGAATTTTTCCAAATACGACTACACTACGAATATTTAAAGACCATTCCCCCTCTTTACGATATCCTTTATCGTAGACACAAAATGAAACCTTCTCATATTTTTTGACAGCATCTATTTTATGTCCTGATTTAGCACCGTGAAAATAGATTTTCCCATCCTTTTCATTATACCAATGATTCATTGGGATTCCATAAGGGTATCCATCATCCCCTAATACAGACAATACGCCTCTTGGTTCATTTTTTAAAACTTCTATACATTCTTCTTTACTTAACTCTTGTTTGAATCTTCTCATTTTGCGAAACATCTTCACGCTATTCTCCTTTTATTTATAAATTGTTTGATGCTCTTTAATGCATATAAATGCTTTTAACTTATCAATATCATTATTAAGTATTAACCGTTCATCAAATTCTAATTCTTCTAGAAGTTGATACGCTAAATCAAACTTTCCAACCCAGCTTGGATCATGGGCATCAGAACTGACAATAATTGAAACGTCATACTCTTGGCATAATTGAAGCATTGTTTTGTAGTTATGATAGCAATTTAAACGATATTTTTCTTTTACTAATGAACTATTGCTTACTTCTAACGCAACATGATATTTTTTTGCTGCTTGTACTAATCTTGAATAATTTAATGGTGTATGATCATCATCAGGATGTGAAACAAAAAATACTTTATCATTTTTCATACATTCAATAAGATTGTCAGTATTAACTTCCCTACCTTCATCTTGATAGCACTGACGATGAATACCAACAATAGCATAATCCAAATAATCAATATATTGTTGTTCAAGCGAGAGTTTTCCACCATTTAATACATTGATTTCACAACCATGTAATACTTCAATACCCTCTATTTTAGCTGGTATAATCTCTAGATTACAATAATAAAACGGATCTACTGTACCTGGTATACCTGGTGCATGCTCACTTATACCAATTAATTGTAGTCCTTGTTGTTTTGCCTCTATTACCATCTCTCTTATTGTTCCATAGGCATGTCCACTTACTAGAGTATGCATATGCATATCAGCAATGATTTTTTTCATCTTGAATTCTCCTTTGTAATTGATGATAAGCCTCTAACAACCAAGTATGAGGCATTAATATTTGATGATGATCAAATTGATATTGTATAAAATAATAACATCCTTCATCCAATGAAATTGCTATTGCTTTCTTTAAGCCTTGATAATAAGGTGGAATACCTGATTGATCCCACGCTAGTTTATCAGATAAAAATATAACTTTATCATACTCATTAGCATCTTTTTTCAAAGTTGTATGACATTCAATCGCATCTAAAATATCTTGATCATGTATATCAAAATAATTATAAGCGATATATTTTGATATACGCTGATGTAACAAAAAATGATATTTTTCTTCACTGGATCAATATCTAAATGTAACTGTTGACTATAAAAATACATCTCATCATGACTTAAAATAGCACTGATATCATGAAGTAAAGCTGCTATTTCTAATTTTTCTATATCTAAATGATATTGCTTCCCAAGAATTCGTGCTACTTGTAAGACATGATAACTGTGATGGTAAATTGATTCCTTATGATATTTGAAATATAAATCTTTTATTTCATTTTTTAATTTTTCCATATATCTTATTTCAACCTTTTTTCTAATAACACTAAATGAACATCTGGGATACCGTTAAACTCTGTTGGTATGATTCCTATTTCTTGATACCCTAATTTATGATATAAACCACGTGCTGCTTTATTTTTTTCATTTGTATCTATACGCAATTCATAATAACCATGTTCTTTTGCATAATCTTCATAAAATTGAACAAATAATTTACCATACCCTTTGTTTTTAACATAGGGTGAAATAACTAAAGTATGTAAAACACATACTTCATCAGGTAAAGCTTGATATTGCCAATTTCCTTTTGCATACATTTCACCTTGAATTTGGTTAATAATCGCACTGCCTACTATTTTATCATTATCTTCTAATACGTATAAATCACTTCTTTTTAACGCATCATAAGCAGTTTGTTTAATTGGGTAAATATTGCGTAACCAACCAGTAGTTGTTTTATTTTGTTCTTCTAAATCATGTATTTGATTATATAATTCTTCAACATCTTCTAAATCTTTTGATTGTGCTTTTCTAATACATATTGTTTTCATTATTCATCATCCTTTTGTAATTAAAATTATTATACATGATAAAAAGATGAAAAAAAATAACTTGCCATGATAACAAGTTATCTTTTATTTAATACTTAATCCTAACTCATATGCTTTTTGAGGATAAATACTACTTTGTGTCATAGATACAGTTCCACAACCTAAACCTAATACTGATCCTAAATTCTTAAAATGTAAATAACGACAAATAGTGAGATAATGATGATACAAATCACTCATTGCTTCATTAGATTGTTCATAAGCTACAGAAAGCAGAACACTTTTTTTATGAGCGTTCATCAATTCACCATTAAAACTATAAAAACGATCAATCATCAATTTTAATTGAGCTGACATACCAAAATAGTAAAGTGGAGTAACAAATACCAATAAATCATGGTTCATTATCATTTCTTTAATATGATACATATCATCCTTTTGAACACAATCCCCATCCATTCCACAATAATCACAACCTAAACAGGGATGAACTGTACTGTGCGCAATATCTATAGTATCAACTGTATGACCATTTTCTTTTACCCCTTTAATAAAATGGTCTGCCAACATTCTAGAAGAACCCCTTTTATGAGGACTTCCTAATAAGACGAGCACTTTCATATTTTTTCACTCCTTTTAATAAAATATCTGTTAATCCCACAAATAAAATCATCATTGCAAGATGATCTAAATAAAAGATAAAAATTGATGCAGTATCAAAAAAATAATACTCAACCCTAAAAAACATATAAGCTAAAATATTTCTCTTTATTAACACATATAAACCATATAAAGATATGACTAAATAAAATATCTTGAAATGCTGTTTTCTCAAAATTCCTCTTACATGAATTCCTATATGACAAGCAACCAAAATAAAACACCAATAACAAAGCGCTAAATGTATTCTTCTAAAAAGAGCCATCCCTTGATGAATCCCACTTATATAAGACGACATCATAAAACCACTTATCATTTGTAAAAGCATACCCATAAGCAATAACATATTAATAATAAAGATAATAATTCTTGAGTATGTGTATTTCCCTTTTAAAAGTGTCTTATACCAACTCATATTGAGAATTTGATGAATAATAAATAACACAAAACAAAGTATGCCTATTAACATATGGCTACTTTTATCAAAATAAAAGTAGCCCATGAGAAAATATAAAGATAACAACATCAATAAATCTATAATCTTTTTTAGTTTTTTATTTTGCATTTTCACTTGCTTTATTAATACAACTTATTGCATTTAAACTACGAGGATATCCCATATATGGTAAACATTGTAATACAACATTAGTAAGAAATGCTGCATCATTTCCTAAATTGAAGTTTCCTTGAATATGTGCCATAACTTGTGGTTCACAACCACCTTGACCATATAAGAAACAAAAAGTAATCATTTCTCTTTGTTTTAAATCTAAACCAGTTCTTGTATAGTAATCACCAAAACAGTTAGAGGCTAACCATTTATTCACTGTTCCTTTTTTCCAAGCTTCATTCATATGTTCACCAAAAATATCTACTTGTGCTTGAATTCCTTTTTCTAATCTGTTTTCTACAGTTGTTGTTGCTTGTGATTCTAAAGGAAGTTCAATTCCTTTTTTGTCAAATACTTCATTTGTTACTTTTAAAAATTCAAGCATTCTTCCATAACCTAAATAATCAGTTGCTTGATAAATCATTTCTTTAACTTTAATAGGTGATAAAACATCAAGTGCTTGATTTAAGACTTCTTCATAAGCACAAATTCCTTGATTACCCATCAATACTGCTAAAATAGCTAAATAACGTGTTTCTTCATCAAGTTTATTCCCTTCATCATTTTTTACTTCTTCTAAAAAATAATCTAATCTTTCTTTATATTCTTTATCTGTTACATATAAATTCATATTTTTTCCTCTTTTCTAATTTATTTTATTTAACCAGTTTTTTAAATCTTGTTGACAATGATCAACATCATCACTTCCTACATGAAATCCTTCAGTAACATCAGCCTCCGGTTCAAGTTTTTTTATTGTTTCTACAGTTTGACTTAAACCACTTCCTCCACTTGTACAAAATGGAACAATCTTTTTATGAGATAAATCATATTCATCAAAAAAAGAATAAAGGATCATAGGCATATCTTGCCACCAATTAGGATAACCAATATATATTGTTTGATATTTATCAAGATGATCAATATGATAAGCTATTTGGGGTCTAGCCTTATCTTTTTGTTCTTGCTTAGCCTGATCAACAACTGTATCATAATCATCACTATATGCCTTTACAGGTACAATTTCAAACAAGTCACTCTTCGTTTCTTTTTGAATCATTTTTGCAAGATCTCGTGTATGCCCTGACCATGAAAAATAAGCAATTAAACTATCAGAATTCGCTGTTTTCAAATCACTTTGAGTTACATTTGATGTCTTTTTCTTTTCTTTTGCTTTTTGCTTACAAGCACTACATCCTAGTATCATGAATATTGCAATAAGAATTGTTATTCCCTTTTTCACTTTCATCCCCCCTATCATTATTTTAAAACATTTATATTTAATGTCTAATACTTATATTTTATAATGAACTATGCCTATTAAGTATGAATTAATTCATGATATAATAAAGTAAAAGGAGACAAGATATGAGCCAAATTATTTTTAAAACTAAAAAAGATGCCATCCATGTTGATAAAGAGAATGGTACCAGTGTAGATTACTACCTTTTTGATGAATTTGAAATTCATCAAAATATCATTCAACCTCATACTTTACAAGAATGGCATTATCATCAAAAAATCAAAGAAATTATTGTTGTCAATAAAGGGGCTTTACTTTGTCATTATCTAGAAAATAATATACCTAAAAAGCGTCTTCTCAATCCACAAGAAATCGTGTGTGTAAAAAACAGTATTCACACATTTGAAAATAACACTTCACTCCCTGTAGAATTTACAGTCTTTCGCTTTGTAGCAACAAATAAAAATCTCCAAGAAATAATCAAAAAAGATAAGGTGGTCGTTAAAATATGAATCTATTTACTAAAATTAAATGTATATCTGAGTTCACTGAAAGTGAACAAATCTTTGCTCAATTTATTCTAGAACATCCTTATGATGTCATTCAACTTAATATTAATCAATTATCTAAAAGTAGTTATGTTTCTACTTCTACTATTTATCGTGTTATTGAAAAACTTGATTTATCTGGTCTTAATCAATTAAAACTTCAAGTTTCATTATCTTTACAAAACGAGAAAAAAAATGATTCTAACATTGATTATAACTATCCTTTTACAAAATTAGATAGTCATCATCAAATTATGGAACAAATGTTATCTTTGTATGACCAAACCCTTAAATCTACTTTTAATCTCATTGATTTAGATATCTTTTTAAAAGTTGTCCAAGCCTTATATAACGCTCAAAATATTTATCTTTTCCCATCTGTAGGAAACTATTTTATGGCTGAATCTTTTCAACAAAATATGTTAGAAATAGGTGTCAAAGTAGATGTTATAAAAGAGCATTATTATCGTCATTGGCACACTCAATTATGTAATAAAAATGATCTTGTCATTATCATTACCTATGCTGCCAAAACTGAAAATATTTTAGATATAGCAAAAGATTTAAAAGAAAAAGGTATTTGTACTGTTCTCATCTCTTCTACTATTGATTTACCTATCGCTCAATATGTAGACTATCATTTATTCTTTTCATCATATGAAGATTCAGAAGAAAAGATTGCTTCTTTTTCATCTCGCATTTCTTTACAATATTTATTAGACTGTCTTTACGCTTGTTATTTTAATCGGGATTATGAAAAAAATTTAGCATATAAAATTAAAAATTACATAGATTAAGGGTTGCTGATGCAACCCTTTTAAAGTGGATGATAGATAGGTTTTTTATGATCAAAAGTACAATAATATTTAAATCCAATCTCTTTTAATTCTTCTCTTGTTTCCTTAATATAAGCACCTAAATGATCAGGTTGATGACTATCACTACCAATTGTAATGATTGTTCCTCCTAATTTATAATAGAGCTTTAAAATATCTCGAGAAGGCATTAAGTCATCAAGACCATATCGATGACTTGAAGTATTAACTTCTATTCCTTTACCGTCACGAATCACTTGTTTTAAAATCTTAGATACAATGTCTTTTATCTTTTCAAAAGGATAAATTCCTGCTTGATCATACCTTTTAATTAAATCCAAATGACCCAATACCTGATAATCTTTAAACTGCTCAATAACATCTAGAATTTCTTGATAATAACGTTCATTGTATTCTTGTTGTGTTTTTCCTTTTTGAAAATCTTGAGTCCAAAATTCTAAATTATCTACTTGATGACAAGATAAAATTACAAAATCCAAATCATACTTTTGTATTAATTTTTGATATTGAGGAATAGTATGTGTTTGAATACCAAATTCTAATCCTCTTTTGATTGTGATTTGTGGATATTTTTGTTGTAAACGTGCTATTTCTTTAAAATAGTGATCATAATCGACGTTTAAAAGCAATAAACCTCTTTCTTTCGATATTCTTTCCATTTCTTCTTTAGATAGCTGATTGACATCATACTTAATGCCATAATCTACATGATCAGTAAAACATAATTCTTGCATTTTCATCTTAATAGCGTCTTTAACAACATCTTCCATTAAATAATCACTGTCATCACTAAAATGACTATGAACATGATAATCACATAACATACTTTTCACCTCACATGATCATTTTAACATGATTGATTTAAGATATCGAGTGCACTATTGAGAACATTTTCCCCATTCATTAAACCATAATCACGCATTTCAATAACAACTACTGGTGTCTTTTGAGTTAACTTCTTTAATTGATTTAAACAATGTCTTACTTGGGGTCCTAACATGACAACATCCCAATCATCAATTTCTTTTTCTGCCTCAGTAATAGGTTTTGCTTGTATCTCTACATCTACTCCTTTACTTTGAGCTGCTTTTTCCATTCTTGCGACCAACATACTTGTTGACATACCTGCATTACATACTAATAATATTTTCATTTTTCATACCTCCTTGACTATCTTTACTCTAGCACAAACAAAAAATGATTTTTTAATGCAAAGTATGGTTGAAAAATATTTTTCTAAACCACAAAAAAATAAAAGAGATTTGAGAAAAATATCTTTCAAATCTCTTAATCTTATTGATTTATTGCACTTTGTAATTGAAACAAGGCTTGTTTTAGTATGCTACGAGGACACGCAACATTGATTCTTTGGAAACCTTCTCCATCTTTACCAAACATACTACCACTATCTAGCCATAATTTAGCTTTATTCACAATTAAGTCATCTAACTGTTCATTCGATAGATGAAGTTCTCTAAAATCAAGCCATAACAAGTATGTTCCTTCCGGAAAAATAAGATGAACTTGTGGCAAATTTTCTTTTAAAAATTGATCAACATATAAAATATTTTGATACAAATAATCTTTAACTTGTTTTAACCAGCTATTACCTTTTTCATATGCAACCTGGCACGCTACTAAACCAAACATATTACATTGACTATAGCCACTGGCATCAATTTGATGTTTGAATTTATTCCTTATTATCTCATTAGGAATAATAATATTAGAAATTTGTAAACCCGCTAAATTAAATGTTTTTGTTGGTGCTGTACATGTAATCGTCATTTCTTGTAACGCTGGAGATAATGAAGCAAGCATATAATGATGATTATGAGGATAAACAAAATCACTATGTATTTCATCACTTACAATATAGACATGATTTTCTAAGCATATTTGACCTATTTTTTCTAATTCTTCTTTAGTCCATACTCGACCTACCGGATTATGTGGTGAACACAATAGAAATAATTTAACATGATGTTGTTTAATTTTATTTTCAAAATCTTCAAAATCTATATGATATTTACCATCTTTTAAAACAAGTGAATTTGTGATTAATTGACGGTGATTATCTTCAACAACTTCTTTAAAAGGATAATAAACAGGTGGTTGTATTAAAACGGCATCACCCTCTTGAGTCAAAGCTTTTATTGCATGTGCTAAAGCAAATACAACACCAGGTGTTTTTATAATCCATGATGAATCTATGTGATAGTCAAAATGGTGTTGATACCAATTCGAAACTGCTTGGTAGTAATCCCCTTTACTTTCACTATAGCCATATATGCCATGATTGACTGTAGTTTGTAAAACTTCTTTGATTTCATCTGCTACTGGAAAATCCATATCAGCGACCCATAAAGGTAAAGCATCTTGAGGATGATTTCTTTCACTAGCAAAATCATATTTTAATGAATGGGTATGTTGACGAGAGATAACTTGATTAAAATCATATATTTTATTCATTTTTAAAAGCCTCACTTAAATCTTGTATTAAATCTTTAATGTTTTCAATTCCCACTGAAAGACGTAAAAAATCATCTGTTATTCCTAATTCATTTCTTGTCTTTTCATCAACATCACTATGAGTTTGGACCATTGGATAAGTGATCAACGATTCCACTCCCCCTAAACTTTCAGCATAAGTAATCACTTTAACATGTGTTAAAACTCTTTTTGCTACTTCTTTATCAACAACCCTAAAAGAAATCATACTACCAAATCCTCTTGCTTGTTTAACTTGAATATCATAACCTGGATGGTCGCTTAATCCTGGATAGTAAACATCTTTTACTAAAGGATTTTTCTTAAGCCATTTGGCTAATTGAATTGCATTTTCTTGTTGTCTTTCTTGTCTAATAGCAAGTGTTTTAATTCCTCTTGTAAGTAAATAACAATCTATTGGTGCTAAAGTATTTCCTACTGTTTTAGCGATATTTCTTATTTCTTGTGCTAATTTTTCATTATGAGTAGAAACCGTTCCGGCAATGACATCATTGTGTCCACTTAAAAATTTAGTCGCACTATGAACAACAATATCAGCTCCTAATTTTAAAGGATTTTGAAAATAAGGAGATAAAAAGGTATTATCAACAATAAGTAATAAATGATGTTCTTTACATAATTGACTTATAGCTTGAATATCACTTATTTGCATAGTTGGGTTACTTGGGGTTTCTATAAAGATAGCTTTTGTTTGTTTTGTGATGGCTTGTTTAATAGTATCTAAATTTGTTGTATCAACATATGAAAAATGTAATCCTTTTTTTTCTTGTAATTTAAAAAGTCTTGTTGATCCTCCATAAAGATCACTGCCACAAATAATATGGTCATCACTTTTAAAAAGTTCACTAACAATAGTAATCGCTGCCATCCCGCTAGAACAGGCAACCGTATCAACGGCTCCTTCTAATGAAGAAATAATTTCTTCTAAGTAGGCTCTTGTAGGATTACTTTCTCTTGTATAATTGTAGCCTTGACTTTCTCCAATTCCTGGATGGCTAAAGATTGCTGTTTGATATATAGGGATGGAAACAGCACCATAAGGGTGCTGTTTTTCATCATGATTTAATGAGTGAATACATCGTGTTTCAATTTCCAAAGTCATAATTATCTCCTTCTATTTATATTCTGGTACATACCATAATCCTTTATTGTTTTTATCTAAATATTCTTTGAATTCTTTAGAATGATAAGCTTTAACAATAGCCTTAGCCCATTTTTTATTTTTATTTTCTTTTTTAACAACAACTTGTAATAATAAATGATCTAATACATCTTCTTGTAATAAAGCAGATGATGCGTCAATTCCTGCACTATAAACAATACTTCCTGTAATAACTGCATAATCAAATTCATCTAAAGAACGTGGAATAATTGTAGAATCCATTTCTGTAAATTGTAAATTATATGGATTTTTAACAATATCATCTTGAGTGACTGTTGAAAGATTAGCTTTTTTATTTAATTCAATCCATCCTGCTTTTTGTAATAAAACATATGCTCTTGATGTATTCGCTGCATCATTAGGAACAGCAATTTTAGCTCCTTTTTGTAATTCATCTAAACTTTTATGAGTATTTGAAAAAATTCCTGCAGGAACTGTTGGAATTGCTGTTAAAGCAACTAAATCCCCATCTTGTTCCTTATTAAAGTTTTTCATATAAGCTGTATGTTGTTCAACATTAACATCAATGTCACCATCATTTAAAGCTGTATCATTTTGTAATAAATCTGAAAATTCTACACATTTAAATTTATATCCCTCTTTTTTCAAGATTGGAATAATGGCATCTTCAAATAATACTGTATAAGGTCCTGCAGCCTTTCCGTAAGTGATTGTTTTTTGATCATCATTTGACTTTGATGAACTTTGGCATCCTGTTAAAATTAATAACCCCACTAAAACTAAACTTAATAACTTTTTCATTTTTCTTCCCCTTTATTCATGTGTTCTTATTTTTTTTGATATGTGATTTCCTATTGTTTGAATTAATTGAACAAACAATATTAAGATAATAACTGTAACAATCATAAGATTATTATTAAATCTTTGATAACCATAAGTTAGTGCTAAATCACCAACTCCTCCTCCACCAATTGTTCCAGCCATAGCTGTTGCTCCTAATAAACCAATTGTTCCTGTTGTCAGTGCAAGGATAATCGAAGCCTTTGCTTCTGGTAACAAAAAGTAGCGAATAATTTGAAAAGTACTGGCTCCCATGGCTTTAGCTGCTTCTAAAATACCCGGTTTGACTTCTAACAAAGAACTTTCCACTAATCTAGCAAGATATGGTGCAATATAGAAAACAAGTGGTACTAAAGCTGCTTTTGTTCCTATTCTGGTTCCTACTAATGCTTTTGTAAATGGAGCAATAAAGACAAGTAAGATAATAAATGGTACTGATCTTACAATGTTGACTAATCCTGTAATAACAAGATAAACAGGTCGATTAGGTTTAATTCCATCATTTCTTGTTAAAACAAGAATTAATCCTAGAGGAATACCTACAATAGCACCAAATATTAATGATATTGAAAGCATATATAGTGTTTGCCCTGCTGATTCAATTAATTTATCTATTGGTATATTTAAAAAACTCTCAATCATGATTTAACACCACTCTTTCTATTTCTACATGATTATCTTTCATATAATCAATAGCTTTATTGATTTGTGCTTCTTCTCCCTTAATTTGAATGGTTAGAATACCTAATATCTCATCTTTTATTTCATTTACTGATGCAAATAAAATAGATGTTTTGATATCAAATTGTTGATTAATTTCACTAATAATATCTTCTTTTGTATTTTCACCTAAGAAAGTTAATTTGAGAATTGGATAGGTTGTATCCAATTCATCAATCAATGAAGAAGGAATTGTATCATTAATGACTGTAGCAACAAAACGTTTTGTCATTTCTTGATGAGGATGTGAAAAAACATCCAATGTTAATCCTTGTTCTACAATCTCCCCTGATTTCATAACAGCCACTTTATTACAAATCTTTTTAATAACATTCATTTCATGCGTAATCAATAAAATTGTGACTCCTAATTCTTGATTAATCTTTTTTAATAACAAAAGAATTGATTCTGTTGTTTGTGGATCTAAAGCACTTGTTGCTTCATCACACAATAAGATTTTAGGATGTGTTGCTAGTGCTCTGGCAATCCCTATTCTTTGTTTTTGACCACCAGATAACTGTGAAACATAAACATCCTTTTTATCTGATAATTCCACAAAAGATAATAATTCATTCACTCTTTCTTCAATAAAAGTCTTATCTTTTTTTAATAAGATAAGTGGTAAAGCAATATTTTGATAAACAGTTTGTGAATCTAATAAATTAAACTGTTGAAATACCATACCTATATCTTTACGTATCACATTCAATTCTTTATCTTTTAAGTTAACAATATCTTTACCATTAATATAAACATGTCCTTGATCTGGCTGTTCAAGTAAATTTACCATTCTAATTAATGTTGATTTACCAGCCCCTGAATAACCAATAACACCATAAATATCTCCTGCTTCAATATTTAAAGAAACATCTTTTAAAGCATGAACAATACCACCTTTTGTATGAAACTTTTTATCTACATGTTCTATTTTAATCATTGCTGTTCCCCTTATTTTAATTGATTTAATACAGCAACTGCTAATTGACTTAAATAGGTTGCTGCCTTGGATAATGCTTGAGGATCAACTTTAAATTTAGGATGATGGTTAGGATATGTTTTCCCTGTACCAATCTTAATAAAGGTTCCCTTTATCTTTTCTAAGTAAAAAGCAAAGTCTTCTCCTCCAAGTGTTGATTCTGGTGTTTCTACAGGAATATGTTCCTTTTTTGCAACATTATAAGCAAAATCACTCCAGTATTGATCATTTAATGTTGCTGGTGGACCAGCAATCCAATTAACATAAGCCTCAACATCATAAGCTAATGCAATTCCCTTTGTTATTTCTTTAATTCTCTTTTCAAATAAAATACGATCTTCTTTTGATAACGTTCTTACTGTTCCTTCAATCAAACCGGTTTCAGGAATAACATTCCAAGTATTTCCTGCTTCTACATGAGTGATACTTAATAATCCACTTGTAAAAGGATCAATATTACGAGAAACAATCGTTTGTAACGATTGAATTAACGCCCCAATAGCAACAATAGGATCTTTACCTGCTTGAGGATGTGCTGCATGAGTTCCAAAGCCTCTTAATTTGATTTCAAAGCGATCTACAGCCGCAGACACGGCACCTGATTTAATTCCTATTGTTCCTACTTCAAATTCTGATGAACTATGAAGTCCAAAAATAGCATCTACATCATCTAAAACACCAGTTTCAATAATTTTTAAAGCCCCTAATGATGATTCTTCAGCTGGCTGAAAAATCAATTTAACATTTCCTGCTAATTGATCCTTTTTTTCATTTAACAATAAAGCAACACCATAAATTGTTGTTAAATGAAAATCATGTCCACATGCATGCATCTTTCCTTCATGAAGAGATTTCCATTCAAGATCAGTTTCTTCATTTACTGGCAAGGCATCTATATCACTTCTAAGAGCAATCGTACTCCCTTCATGTTTACCCCTGATGATTGCTACTAAACCTGTTTCTAATGGTAAATCTAAAACTTCAATACCATGATGAGTAAGCAATTCTTTTAATCTTTTTGTTGTTTCATATTCCTGATAAGAAAGTTCAGGATGACTATGAAACCATTTAAATTCATTTTCTAAATGTTCTTGTAAGTCTTTCATAATTTTCCCCCTAAATAAAAAGTGGAATGCTATGAAACATTCCACCATAAATTCACTTTATAGTATTAAGAATATTTGCATACGCGAAAATGTACTCTATACTTTTGTATACAGCTGCACATGCACATACACATTGTTCTTGAAGTAACTGATAACATTTTGCATATCCCCTTTCTTTTTCATTCCATACTTTTCTAGTAGGATTACTATGGTATATAAATTACCACAGTTAACATACAATGTCAACCAATAAATAAAAAAACAGTTAAATTTTTAACTGTTTATAATTTTTGAGTTTTAATAATTTGTGTTACATCTTCTAATGAATCAACAATAGCATAAGTTTTCTTTTGGTATTCTTGACGAGGATATTTCATATCAGGCACACAAATGACCTTTATATGTCCATCATACGCTGCTTGAATACCTGCTTCACTATCTTCTAAAACAAGTGCTTCTTCAGGTAAAACTCCTAATTTTTCACATGCTTTTAAAAAGACATCTGGATGAGGTTTCCCTTTTGCTATTTCATCACCACAAATGGAGTCATCAAAATATTTTTCAATGCCACTATCTTTTAAAATCACATCAACTCGATCACGATTACTTGAAGTAGCTACCATTGTTTTATATCCATGTTCTTTTAAATACTCTAACAATTCAACTAACCCTTTTTTAATAGGCACTCCTTTTTCTTTAAATAAATCAGCCATATATTGATGAACATCTTTAATAATTTCATCCATTGGAAAATCATTTCCAAAATGATTATAAAACATTTGATATACCGGTTTTAACGGCAATCCTAACACCTGACGATAAAATGCTAAATCCATAGTATATCCATATTTATCACATTCTTTTACATAGCCTTCATATGTTACCCTTTCACTATCTATCATTAATCCATCCATATCAAAGATTACAGCTTTTAACATAATTTTCTCCTTCTAAAATTTCACATATTTCACCCATGTTAATCTATTATTACCATATTATAATAAATAAGAGGTGAAAATATGGAAAGTTATTCAATTTCATTGATTTTAACATCAAAAGCACAATTTGAAGAGGATATCATCGATCCTATTTCCTTTATATTAATCAATTGGGGTATTCCTGAAACACTTATTGATTGGCAAATATATCAAAATAAAGCTACTTTACAAGTAAATTACAGTAATCAAAGTGATGACTATATTCCTTTTTCAATAAATTATCAAGAATTCAACTCTCTTTTAGAATTGTGCTATGACTGTGATTTTGTTTTTAAAATTACTTGTTTTGTTGATGAACAAAGTTCAACCATTGAATATCACAGTCCTTTTAATGAAACAACTTTTTCAGTTAAATAAAGCCATAAAAGAACCATTATCGGTTCTTTTATTCTTCACTAGCATATGAATTTTCATATAATGCTTTTAATTCATCATCATCCATTTCTTCTACTTCCATATAGAAATGTTTAGCTCCTGTAGCATCATAATAACGAACAACTTCTTCTTCCATTTCTTCACGAGTTACATCTTTAATTTCATTATGTACTTTTACTTTCATTTTCTTATTCCTCTATTCTTTTATTAATATATCTAATGTATGTCCACTACTTCCTAACATATCTTTTCTTTGACATGTAGATAAATGATATTTCATAAACAAGTCAAAAGTTTCATCATCCATCTCTTTTAAAGTATGTCGCATATAATTAGCCGGTCCATCTGCAGCAATAATCTCAATTCGTTTTAATCCTGCTGCTTGATTAAAACGATCAATATCTTCAACTCTTACATAATCATATAAATCTTTAGGATGAGATACTGTATGAAAATCATCCGTGATCTTTCCTTGTTTAATGGCTTCCTTTATGTAACCATCTCTAAATCCATGAATAATAATACTATAATCATTCATACAATAGGCAACCAAAATCATGCCACCCGTCTTCGTTACACGTTTAGCTTCACTTAAAGCCTTAACCTTATCTTCAAAAGAATATAAATGATACATCGGTCCAAAGAGGAGTGTCATATCAAAAGTTTCATCTTGATAACGAGATAAATCTAATGCTGTCCCTTGATATGCTTTCACACTACTTTTTTTTGCTTTAAGGACTCCTAAATTATATTTAACAAATTCAATAGCATCAACTTGGTAACCTTCGTTAGCGAGCGCCACACTATAACGACCTGTACCTGCACCAATATCTAAGATACGTGCATTTTTATCTTGTAAATAGTGATGAATAAAATGCATAGATGTCAAATATTCAACTTGACCATGCCTTCTTGTTAATCTTTTTTCTTCACAAAACTTACCATAATAATCTTCTAATTCACTCATTTATTTCATCCTTACATTTGATAATCAATGCATACACGATCGTTTGTCACACTTTTTACAAAATTACTTACAGCCACATGTTTAGGATGAACTTGATAAGCTTTTAAATCATCTTCTGTTTCAAATAAACATTCTAAAACGATTTGTCGATCACTAGAAGTTAAATAGTTTAAATAAACATGTATTTCCTTCAAAAAATCAATTTCATTTTTTAAACCTTCTAATTTATTTTTAACCATTTTAGCGTCTTCATCAGTTTTACCTTCTTGAAGATTCCACATTACCATATGTTTAATCATATATTTCTTCTCCTTATAATTTTTTCTTTAGCATTATGACTTCTTGATTACGCCACACTTCTTTAAATCCGTGTTTGATAAACAATTGAGTATATGGGCTGTTTAAAGCAATATCGTCACATAAATAACTCAAACCATTCTTTTTTGCTTTTTTACATAACATTTTTAGTGCCTGTTTCCCGTATCCCAACCTTCGATACTTAGCCTCAATAATTATATTCAAGACATATTCTTGATATTGATCTTCATAATAATAAGATACTTCGCCAACATAATTTTGTGATTGGGTATCTTTAATATAAGCATAATAATATTGAGGATGATTCATCCACAACTGATACCAAGCATTCCACAAAGATAAATCAAAAGAAATAACACCGTCAGGATTAAACGCCATCGTTGCTGGATCAGCTAATAAATGTTGCCGATAGGTCAATTCATCTAATCTCGGTTTAACTAATATAAGCATATAATCTCCTTCTATTTTTAACTTACATTAATTGTAATGCAGTCTTATTTTATAATATTTTTATACAAAAGAAAACAAAAAAACTCTTGAATTATCTTCAAGAGTTATTTACAAAATGGGGCGGACGATGGGAATCGAACCCACGAATGCCGGAGCCACAATCCGGTGCGTTAACCACTTCGCCACGTCCGCCAGTTCCAACTGCATGTATTACTATACAGGAAAAAACATAACTTGTAAAGAGAAAATTATAAAAAATAGTCTAATTATTTCATTTGTATCAAAACAACGTATTGAATATAAAATTTTATCTATAAATTACTCTTTGATCATTTCCCACCAAAAACATAAAGAAAACATTTACAAACCATTTTTTTGAATGATATAATATTGATTGCAAAAGCATATATGATTTTCAAAATATAACAGATATGAGAAAGTTGTATTACTTTATGTAAATAATCTCATATTTGTGATTTCTACATAGAGTATTTCCTTTTGTAATTTAATAAGGAGGTACCAGTCATGGCTACAGGAAAAGTAAAATGGTTTAATTCAGAAAAAGGATTTGGATTTATTTCAAATGATGAAGACAACAAAGATATCTTTGTTCATTTCTCAGCAATCGTTGCTGATGGATTTAAAACATTAGAAGAAGGTCAAGTTGTTGAATTTGATATTACTGATACAGATCGCGGACCACAAGCACAAAACGTTGTTGTAAAATAATGTTTAAAACACCCCTTAGGGTGTTTTTCTTTTGTATAAAACATAAAAATAGGAATGATCATCAATCATTCCTATTTTATTTTATCGATAAACGATGACTGGCGTATTATCATCAAGTGATGCATATAAAGAAGCAGCTACACTTTCTGATAAGTTAATACATCCGTGTGATCCATTTGTTTTATAAATTTCTCCACCATAAGCACTACGATGCAAATCATGGAATCCAATTCCACCATTAAATGCCATCCAGTATTTAACAGGTGCTTCATAAGGCCAAGTACCATCAGGATTTTTTTCACCTCTTAATACACGGTTTCTTTGTTTAAAATAGATATAATATGCTCCATTAGGTGTTGTACGTTTAGGATCAGATTCTAAACCACTTACAAAATCAGATTGTAAAATACAACTTCCATTTTTATAAAACCACATATGTTGTTTTGTAATATTAACTTCTACATAAGTATTACCTAATCCACCATTTTCATCTGATGAAGATTTTCCTGTTGTTCTTGGGGTTCTATTTACATCACTTTTATTTTGTTTAATGAGTTCCATGACTTCTGCAGTTTCTGTTGCTGGCATAACACGAATTCCATAAGTTCCTCCGGTAACAGTATGCATCGCACCATCTCTACCTTTGAATGTAGTAGATTGATTAACTGTATTGTAAGAAACAGCCATTTTTTTAACAAACGCTAATACATTTTCTTTAAAAACACTGTCATCTCTTACATATGTGCCATCATCTTTCTTTGTTAACCAGTCTAACATAACAGAACCATCTAATGTAAATTCTTTTCCAGACGATGTTTTATATGAAATAACTGATTTACAATATTCATTCGCTGCTGATAACTTATTTTTTAAATCTTGATTATCTTCTTTAACTGCTGGTTGAACATAACAATTTTCTTTTCTAACATTGATTGTTGTTTTACCATTAGCTAATGCTGTCTTTACGCTATTTAATAATTGATCAAATTGAATAGTAGATCCTTCTGTTTCTTTAGCGATACTAAATTTACCATCTTTGTATTGAACATAAGCATCTGTTGGTGCAACTTGATTTTCTGCTTTCATATGTTCTAATGATTGTAACCCTGATGTTAATGCTTGTTCATCAACTGTAATCACATCTTTAACTGCATAATCCTTTGAATTCATTAAAGCCCCAACCCAACCAAAAGAACTTTGTTTATCAAGAACTTTATTGATTGTATTATTTTCATTATAGCCAAGCCCTAATTGACTACTATTAATTGATTCATTTTTCCCATCATTGAATTTTAATACAATTTGATGATCTTTCACTCCTTGAGATACCTTTTCTTTAGCTTTAGTAAGATTTAAACCACCTACGTCAATTCCATTGATAGAAGTACCTGGTAAATATTTACCACTATAGTAAACACTTCCTCCAAAGTACCCAATCAGTAAAACTAAAATAACAATTCCGCCAGTTAAACACCACTTTTTATGAGCATTAAACCATGCTTTAAAATTGTTTTCTTTTTGTACTTTATTTTTAGCTTTTGTACTCATTGTTTTATCCCCCAAAATATCTGTAATAAAATTATTAAGATGATATAAATTTTAACCACATTTGTCAATAAATACAATACAAAAAGTATGGTATTTTTAAAGAAAAATGATAATTTAAACCATTTGTTCTCATTTTTTAATACATTCATATATTTCTTTAATTTATTAACATCACCATCAAAGCAATATCCTTTCATTCCTGCTGCTTTTGCTCCTTGAACATTTTCTTCTATATCATCTACAAATAAACACTCACGACCCTCTAAATGATAATAATTAAGAAAATCTAAAAAGATTGCTTTGTCTGGTTTTACCATATGATGTTTAGCTGAAAGATAGTAGTCTTTAAAATATTTGAAAATAGATTTACTTTGATAATAATTATCAAATTGCACAGAACAATTAGACAACAAATAAAAATCATAATCATTTTTATATTCAATTATGAATTGTTCCATTTCATCAATCACATCAAAAAAATCATACCAGTGATTAAAAGTATATTCTATCAATGATTCATATTGTGGATATTGTTTTGTTAGTTGTTGAATAGCTTGATTTATAGAAATATCTCCTTTATCTAATTGTTGCCATTGAAATGAACCAAACAATGATTGAACTAAAAAATCCTGTTCATCTTTATCTTCCGTCAACTGACTTGCAATATATCTTGGATCCCAACGACAACACACATTTCCCATATCTAACACTATATATTTCATGATCATTCCCTCCCTACTATCTAGATTATAATCTATTTTTTAATGCAAAGATATCTCAAATCGTCTATAATTATTATATAGAAAGGGGATGCTTTATTATGCAAGCTTTATTTTTAGTTTTACATAAAGTTGAATGCTTAGACGAATTACTCGTTGCTTTACAAAAAGCAGGTATTAAAGGGGGTACAATTATTGATAGTAAAGGGATGTTAAATACCCTTCAAAAAAATGAAAACTTCATTTTAGATTCGCTTAGAATTTTCTTAGAAGATCCTAGAGAAGAAAGTAAAGTACTCTTTTTCGTTTTAAATAAAGAACAAGTTGCTTTAGCTAGAAAAACAATTGATCAATCACTTGGTGGTATCGACAAACCGAATACAGGAATTATGTTTGGTTTTGATTTAAACTTTGTTGATGGTCTTAATAACGAATAAAGAGAGAAAATACATAACGTATTTTCTCTCTTTTTTACCATTGTAACATCGTCATATAATTATCAATATCATTAAGTGCTTTTTTATAAGCATCCAATCGTACCATTTTTTCCTTTTTGCCATCAATAGAAGTAATATAAACACTATCATAATCACTTTCTACAACAAGCGCCTGTTTTTGATAAGTTAAATAACCATTACTAATTCGATATTTAACCTTACCATTTACACGATACTTAACAATATCTCCTTTTAATATAAGAACATAAGCTTCATGACTAGGTTTTTCACTACTATGATTTAATAACGGTGCTTCTTGATCTGGTGGTAATAATTGCATAATTTTATGAAATATCTGTTTGCCGGATATTTTATATCCTTGTATCTTATCGTTTTTATCAACTGTTAAAGTCACATCTTGATAATGTTCATTAGACTCTTGACTACTTACAAAATCTAGCAATTTAACTTTTAATGTTGCGTCTTCTATAACTACTGAATCAACAACTTCTTTAGAAACTACTTTTGTTTGTTTTGGTGTTTCCTTAGTAGAAAACTTAAAAACAATAGCTATAACAACAACTAATTCAATAACACAAAGGCAATACATAGCATTTTTAGTAAGTTGCATTTTTTTCATTTGCTTACCACCCCTTCTTTATATTATTCTATCAAAAATAATCCAAAGAAAAAAGACGCATCATTATAAAACTGCGTCTAATCTCTTTTGAATATCACCTTTTCCAGTAAAACCTGTAATTTGATCTACTGCTTGACCATCTTTAAAGATAATAAGATTAGGAATAGCTTGAATTCCATACTTTCTTGCAAGATTTTCTGATTCGTCCACATCTACCTTTACAAATTTCACTTGTTCCATTTCTCCAGCTAATTCTTCCAAAACTGGACTTAACATTTTACATGGTCCACACCAATTAGCAAAGAAATCAACTAAGACAACACCATTTGCAATTGTTGTAGCAAATTGACTTTCATTAATTATTTCCATATTTTCACCTCAACTATTATTATGCCTATACTTTTTTATTTTACAAGTTAAATGCTTTTTTATTTTAATATTTGAATTTTATAGTTAACACTGTTATGATATTCAGTAGATTAATGTGTAATGTATCTAGGAGATTTTTATATGAAAAAAGTAGCAATTGTTACAGATAGTAATTCAGGAATTACTCAAGCAGAAGGAAAACAATTAGGTGTCTTTGTTTTACCCATGCCTTTTACTATTGATGGTGAGACATACTATGAAGATATTAATCTTACCCAAGAACAATTTTATGATAAATTGATGAACAATGCTGAAGTCTTTACTTCTCAACCAGTAGTCGGTGATGTAAGTAAACTTTGGAACGAAATATTAAAAGACTATGATGAAATTGTGCATATTCCCATGTCAAGTGGCTTAAGTGGTTCATGTCAAACAGCACTTATGTTAGCCAGCGAATATGATGGTAAAGTAGAAGTTGTTGACAGTCAAAGAATTTCGGTTACACAAAAATATGATGTTTTAGATGCCAAACGACTAGCCGATGAAGGTAAAAGCGCAAAAGAAATCAAAACAATCTTAGAAAACAATAAATTACAAGCCTCTATCTATATTACAGTCAATACACTAGAATATTTAAAAAAAGGTGGTCGTATTACACCAGCTGCTGCCCTACTTGGGGGAATGTTAAAAATTAAACCTGTATTACAAATTCAGGGAGAAAAACTTGATGCTTTTTCAAAAACAAGAACAATGATTAATGGTAAAAAGATTATGAGTGACGCTATCGCTAAAGATATTAAAGAACGTTTTGGTGATGATTATCATCATGTTCACATATGTGTAGCTTATACATATGATCGTGAAGCAGCTCTTGAATTTAAAGAAGAACTTCAACAAACATATCCTGATGCGCATATTATTTGTGATCCTTTGTCATTAAGTGTTTCTTGTCATATAGGACCACATGCTTTAGCTGTTGCTATATGTAAAGTGATTTAAAAGATTCTTAGGAATCTTTTTTTATTTTAAAAAAAGTTAAAAAGATTTGACTAATATAAAATAATTTGACTATAATGTAACAGTTACTTGATGTTTAATCAATTCATAAGAATCATTGTATGTTATAATAATGAAAAAGAAATAATAAGGAGGTTAACTATGCAAGAAAAGCCAAATCATAATAAAAAAAATGGCAACTATCATAAAAAACAAAATAATCATAAAAATCCAAAAAAATCACATCATAAATCATCTAAATCACCAGATACTAAAGTATTTGCTTTAGGTGGATTAAACGAAATCGGAAAAAATATGTATTGTGTAGAACATGAAAATGAATTGTTCATTATTGATGCAGGAGTTAAATTTGCAGAAGATGGATTACCTGGTATTGACTATGTTATCCCAGACTACACATACTTAAAACGTAATGAAAAGAAAATTAAAGGGTTATTAATTACTCATGGTCATGAAGATCATATTGGGGGTATTCCTTTCTTACTACAGGTTGTCAGTATCCCTTTTATTTATGCTACACCTCTAGCGTGTGCTATGATCAGAAGAAAACTTGAAGAAAAACGTTTAACACAAGCAACTCATCTTATTCAAATAGATGGTGATTATCAAATTAAATCACGTTATTTTAACATTGGTTTCTTTAAAACAAACCATTCTATTCCTGAAAGTGTGGGAATTATCTTAAATACACCTAATGGTCGTATTGTTTCTACTGGGGATTTTAAATTTGATTTATCTCCTGTAGGAGATCCTGCTGATTATCAAAAGATTTCTTTTTTAGGAGAAACAGGTGTGACTTTACTTTTAAGTGATTCTACTAATGCTGAAGTTCCTACATTTAGTAAGAGTGAAAAAAAAGTGGCTAATGCCGTTCAAGAACAATTTAGAAAAACTGAAGGTCGTTTAATTGTTGCAACATTTGCTTCCAATGTACATCGTGTACAACAAATTGTAGAAGCTGCCGTTAAGTTTAATCGTAAGATTCTTGTTTATGGACGTTCAATGGAAAACAATATTCAAGTATCCCGTCAGCTCGGTTATATTAAAGCTCCTGATCGTTTCTTTATCAAAAATGATCAAGCTAAAAAATTACCAGATAACGAAATTTTAATTTTATGCACTGGAAGCCAAGGTGAAGCTTTAGCAGCATTAAGCCGTATCGCTAATGGTACCCATAAATATGTAAAAATCAAACCGGGTGATACTGTTCTCTTCTCTTCAAGTCCTATCCCTGGTAATGATTACAGTATTAATGTTGTTGTCAATCGTTTGTTTAGAGCCGGTGCTAGAGTTTTAGTCAACACTGCTTTTAATAACTTACATACATCAGGACATGCTAGTCAAGAAGAACAAAAATTAATGATGTTACTTACAAAACCTAAGTATTTCTTCCCAGTCCATGGAGAATATCGTATGTTAAAAATACATGCTCAATTATCACAAGAAGTCGGTGTACCACCTGAAAACTCATTTGTTTTAAGCAACGGTGATACAATTCTTCTCAATCATGGTGAAGCAAGACTTGGTCCAAGAATTCATGTTGATGATATCTATGTAGATGGTAATGATATAAGTGGTTTATCAACTGCTGTATTAAGAGATCGTCAAATATTATCAGAAGATGGTATGGTATCTATTTTAATTAGTATGGACTCTCATAGTGGTAAACTTCTTACAAGACCGGTTATTATCTCTCGTGGTTTTGTTTATATGAAAGATAGTTTTGCTATGATTCGTGAAGCAGAAAATTTAGTAGGGCACGCCCTTAATAAGTTATTAGCTGGAAAAACAACATTTGGGGAAATTAAAAATACAACTCGTGAAGTTTTATCTTCATACTTTTATCGCAAAACTAAACGTAATCCAATGATTATTCCAGTTATTATGAATAAAAAATAATGTTTAAGAAACTAAGAAAAATCCTATTGATATGTATATTATTTATATCAATAGGATTTGGTTCTTATACTCTACTTCACGGTTCAAAAACAGAATATCGTTTTAAAAACGATACTTATCAAAGTACAAAATTACCTAACACCTTTAATGATTTTACCATTGCTTATATAAGCGATATCAATCTTCATCAAGAAAAAGATTTAAAAATATTAAAAAAAATTATAAAAGATTTAAATACAAAAAATGCTGATATGGTTTTGTTTGGTGGAGATTTATATGATGGACAAGTCTTCAAACAGGATGAAGTGATTAAAATTCTAAAGAAAATAAAAAGTAGTTATGGTCAATTTGCCGTTTTAGGAGAAAAAGACCAAGTTGATAAAACAACATGTACCAATATTTTAACTGAATCAGGATTTGAAGTACTACATAATGAGTATCGTAAAATCTATTATAACGATCAATCCATCAGTTTATTTGGTTTAGAAAACAGTAGCGATATTTCTACATTATTAAATGATGATAATAAAAATAGTTTTAAATTAGCTTTAGTCCATCAACCAGATTATTTTCAACAACTCAAATCATCTGTCCAGCTTCAACTTTCTGGACATACTTTAGGTGGTTATATTAAACTTCCTCTTATTGGTGGTTTAGAAGATAAAGATTTAGGTACGCTATATCGTAGTGGGATTCATAAATCAAAACAATCCACTTTAATTGTTTCAAATGGTTTAAGTTTTGAAAAAGATCATGATTATCGTATTTTTACTTATAATGAGATTAACATGATTACACTAAAAAAATAACAGGTTCTATATGAACCTGTTATTTTTTTATCATTGTTCCTACCCCATTAGCAGTAAATATTTCTATTAATAAACTGTGCTCTAAACGACCATCTAAAATATGTACTCGACTTACATCATTTTGTACAGCCGCTAAACAATTCTTCAATTTTGGAATCATACCACCAGTGATGACACCCTCTTTAAATAATTGTTCTGCCTTTTCAGTATCAATTTGTGAAATCAATGTTTCTGGATTATTTGGATCTTTTAAAACACCTTCTATATCTGTTAAGAAAACAAGTTTACTAGCATGCATTGCTCTTGCAATCGCTGTTGCCACATCATCAGCATTAATATTGTAAGCATGATATTTTTCATCAAGACCTACTGTTGAAATAACCGGTGTATAATCTTGATCTAATAATAATTTAATTAGTGTTGGATCAACATGAGTAATATGACCAACATAACCAATATCATCACCATGAGGCATTGATTTTTCTACTGTAATCATATTTCCATCTTTACCAGATAAACCAACGGCATGAGTTCCAATTCTTTCTAAATGTTGAACCAATCCCTTATTGACTTTACCTGATAAAACCATTTCAGCAACTTCTAATGTTTCTTGATCAGTAACTCTTAAACCATTTTTAAATTCACTTTGAATATTAACACGTTGTAACATTTTATTAATGTCTTTACCACCACCATGAACGATAATAACTTTAATACCAACTGATTTTAAAACAGCGATATCTTTTAAAACATTTTGTTTAATCACTTCATTAGTCATGGCACTACCACCATATTTAATAACAACAACATGTCCTGTAAATTTTTGGATGTACCCTAAAGCATCTACAAGTACTTGAGCCTTATTTATTTCTTTTTCAAAACTTTGCATATAATCCCCCTATGAACGATAATCAGCATTGATTTTAACATAATCATATGTTAAGTCGCATCCCCATGCTGTAGCTTTACCATCAGCAATTTTCATATCAATATTAGCTTTAACATATTCGCTTGATAGAATTTTTGTAGCCACTTCTTCACTATAATCAGTTGCCATTCCATTTTCAACAAGCTTTAATTCACCGTATTCACTTTCAATATATAAATCTACTTGATAAGGATCAAATTCTTCTCCAGAATATCCCATTGCACATAAAAGTCTACCCCAGTTAGCATCATTACCATAAACCGCTGTTTTTACTAAAGGTGAAGTACATACACTTTTAGCGATGACTTTTGCTTGTTTAATATCTTTAGCATGATTAACATTGATTTCTAGCAATTTAGTAGCACCTTCACCATCACCAGCAATACATTTTGCTAGATACTCATTAACATAATAAAGTGCTTCTTTAAATGTTTGATAGTTTTGATCTTCAGTTTCTATTTTTTTATTACCTGCTAATCCATTAGCCAATAATAATACTGTATCGTTTGTTGAAGTATCTCTATCTACTGATACCATATTAAAAGTATCAGGGATTACTTCTTTTAAAGCCTTATTTAATAACTCTTTAGATATATTTAAATCAGTTGTAATAAATCCTAACATTGTAGCCATATTAGGATGAATCATTCCTGAACCTTTACAACATGCCCCTAATGTAACTGTAGTTCCATCAATATCAATTTCAACAGCAATATGCTTAGGTTTTGTATCAGTTGTCATAATAGAAGTTGCCACTTCAACCCCTGCTTCATTAGATGAAGAAAGTAAAGCTTTAGTTGAATCTATTCCTTTTTCAATAGGTTCTAAAGGAAGTTGTTGACCAATAACTCCAGTAGAACAAATTAAAATCTTTTCATGACTCACACCAAAAGCATCACCTACAATTTTAGCAAACGCTTCATTATTTTCTTCACCTAATTTTCCAGTACACGCATTAGCAATACCACTATTAATCGCAATTGCTTTTACTTTTTGAGTTCCTTCTACAATTTTTTTATCCCATAATACAGGTGCTGCTTTAACCATATTTGTAGTAAATGTCCCTACTGCATCTGCTTCTACTTCACTGACTATTAAAGCAAGATCTTTTTTTCTTTTCTTTATTCCTACATGTTGTCCTGCCCCTAAAAACCCTTTAGGAGAAGTCACTGTTCCATTATCAATAACTTTCATCTTTATCCTCCTTATAAAATAGCAGGTGCAAGCATAAGTCCTGTTTTTTCATCTAAGCCAAACATTAAATTCATATTTTGAATAGCTTGTCCAGCTGCACCTTTTACTAAATTATCCATTGTTCCCATCATAATAACACGATGTGTACGTTCATCAATTTTATAATTAACATCAACAAAATTACTTGCTTTTACACTTCTTACTTCAGGTACCTTTCCTGATTTTAGTACTCTTACAAAATATTCATCATCATAAATTTGATAAGCTTTGGCTACCTGTTGACTTGTTACTCCTTCTTTTAACTTAGCATAAGCAGTAATACAAATACCTCTATTCATTGGAATAAGATGAGGTGTAAAATTGAGTAATACATCTTGATGAGATGCATAACCTAATTGTTCTTCTATTTCAGGTGTATGACGATGTGTTGCTACACCATAAGCTTTCATACTTTCATTGACTTCACAGTATAAATTAGCAACCTTAGCTCCTCTACCTGCTCCACTGACTCCACTTTTAGCGTCAATGATTAATGTATCCATATCAATAAGTCCTGCTTTAGCTAAAGGATAAACTGATAAAATAGAACAAGTAGGATAACATCCTGGATTAGCTAATAAACGTGTATTTTTAATTTGTTCACGATTAATTTCACATAACCCATAAACTGCTTCTTTAATAAATTGTGGTGAAGCATGTTTAATTCCATACCATTTTTCATATGTATCAACATCTTTAATTCTAAAATCTGCCGATAAATCAATAACTTTCACTTTGCTTAAAACTGTTTCATTAACCATTTTTGCACAAACACCTTGAGGTGTAGCAAAAAAGATAACATCAACATCATCTAAATAATCTTCAATATTTTCATCAATACATTTTTGATCGACTAATTGAAAATAACTTGCATAAACTGAACTGTATTCTTCATCACTATATGTTCTAGAAGATACCCATTGTATTTTTGCTTCTGGATGAGTTAATAAAAAACGAACTAATTCACATCCCCCATATCCTGTTGATCCAACAATACCTACTCTTATCATATTTTATCCCCCATTCTTCTAAATAAAAAAATCGTCTCTTAACAAGAGACGATTGACCGCGTTACCACTCTATTTATCATAAGTTGACCTTATGATCTCTTTCATCGTTAAGGGCGATTACCCGAAAGTGATACTTATTTCCCACTTTCCTCTCCTAAATGCGCTTCATCCTAACTAAGATTACTAATCTTCCACCAACACTAGCTCGCTTAAATCATCATTAAGACTACTCTTTTATTCATTGAGTTTGGTATTATTATATTACTTAAATTCTATTTGTCAAACTAAAATAATAGAATTTTGTATAATTTATTTTTAAATTATATGAATAAAATAGTATTACCCAAAATAATACAATTTTATTTAGAATAATAATAAATTATTAATTATTTCGATAAATCATTGCATTAATTTAAATGTTAGTTTATGATAATTATAATTTAATAACAAGTTGAAGGGAGATTAATATGAAAGAAAAAGTCATTCTTGCATACTCTGGGGGATTAGACACAACTGCTATCATCCCATGGTTAAAAGAAAACTATGATTATGAAGTTATTTGTTGTTGTATTGATGTAGGTCAAAAAGAAGAATTAGAAGGTCTTGAAGAACGTGCTAAATCATGTGGTGCTTCTAAATTATATATTGAAAACGTTGTTGATGAATATGTAGAAAACTATATTATGCCTACTGTTCAAGCTGATGCTGTTTTTGAATATAAATATTTATTAGGTACAGCAACTGCTCGTCCATTAATTGCTAAGATCTTAGTTGATGTTGCTAGAAAAGAAGGAGCAACAGCTATTTGTCATGGTGCAACAGGTAAAGGAAATGACCAAATTCGTTTTGAACTTGGTATTAAAGCCTTAGCTCCAGATTTAAAAATCATTGCTGCTTGGCGTGATCCAAAATGGACAATGGATTCTCGTGAATCTGAAATCGAATATTGTAAAGCACATGGTATTCATTTACCATTCTCTGCTGATACAAGTTATTCTCGTGATCGTAACATTTGGCATATTTCTCATGAAGGGTTAGAACTTGAAAAACCAAGTTTAGCTCCTAATTTTGATCATTTATTAGTATTATCAAATGCTCCTGAAAAAGCACCTGATGAAGATACTCACATTGAAATTGAATGGGAAAAAGGTGTTCCAGTAGCATTAAATGGTAAAAAAATGTCACAAACTGCTATTCTTGAAGAATTAAATGAATTAGGTGGTAAAAATGGTATTGGTATTATCGATATCGTAGAAAACCGTGTTGTAGGAATGAAATCACGTGGTGTTTATGAAACACCTGGGGGAACTATTTTAATGGAAGCACATCGTCAATTAGAAGAACTTGTTCTTGATCGTGAAACATTAAAATATAAACGTTTAGTTTCTGTAGAATTTGCTGAATTAGTTTATGCTGCTAAGTGGTTCTCACCACTTAGAGAAGCATTATCTGCTTTTGTTTCTAAAACACAAGAAGTTGTTTCAGGTACAACAAAAATGAGATTATATAAAGGTAATATTATCAAAGAAGGTACAACATCTCCTTATTCATTATATGATGAAGATATTGCTTCATTTGCTACTGGTGATTTATATGATCATCATGATGCTGAAGGATTCATTACTTTATATGGTCTTTCTACAAAAGTTCGTGCAATGAAATTAAATGGTAAAAAATAAAAAAGGGCTTTAGCCCTTTTATTTTAAAGGAGGAAAAACAATGAATTTATGGGGTGGTCGTTTTACAAAGCCAACAAACCAATTAGTTTATGATTTCAATGCTTCTATTAAATTTGATCAAACCTTTGCTTTACAAGATATTAAAGGAAGTATTGCCCATGTTAAAATGCTAACAAAACAACAAATATTAACTGAACAAGAAGGAAAAGATATTGAAAATGCTTTACAAAGCATTTATCAAGAAATAGAACAAGGTCGTCTTGCTATTGATGAAAGTTGTGAAGATATCCATAGTTTTGTTGAATCTACACTTATTTCTCGAATTGGCGATACAGGAAAAAAATTACATACCGGAAGAAGTCGTAACGATCAGGTTGCCTTAGATATGCGTCTTTATACTCGTGATCAAATTCAAATGATGCATACCCTTATCATTGATTTATTAAAAACAATTAATGATATCATGAAAGAACACATTGATACAATTATGCCCGGTTTTACACATCTTCAAAAAGCACAACCTATTACTTTAGCACATCATATGGGTGCCTATTTTGAAATGTTTAAACGTGATGCAACTCGTCTAGATGATATTTATCAACGTATGAATATTTGTCCTTTAGGTTCAGGAGCCCTTGCTGGTACCACTTATCCATTAGATCGTGAATATACTGCTTCTTTACTAGGCTTTGATGGACCTTGTTTAAATAGTATAGATGGTGTCAGTGATCGTGATTATCTTATTGAATTATTAAGTGCGATGTCTACAATGATGATGCATATGTCTCGTTTATCAGAAGAAATGATTATTTGGAATACGAATGAATATCAATTCATTGAATTAGATGATACTTTTTCTACCGGTTCTTCTATTATGCCACAAAAGAAAAATCCAGATATTTGTGAATTAATTAGAGGTAAAACTGGTCGTGTTTATGGTGCTTTAATGGGATTACTTACAACAATGAAAGGTTTACCATTAGCTTATAATAAAGATATGCAAGAAGATAAAGAAATGTTCTTTGATGCTTTAACAACAACTAAGGGATGTCTCCAATTATTAAGTGATATGTTAAAAACAACTTCATTTAATAAAGATAAGATGAAAGCTTCAGCTACTGGTGGCTTCACTAATGCTACAGATGCTGCTGATTATCTTGTTGGTAAAGGTGTTCCATTTAGAGATGCTCATGGTATTATTGGTCAACTTGTTTTATACGCTATTAGTCAAAATAAAGCTTTAGATGATTTAACATTAGAAGAATTTAAAAATATTTCTGATGTCTTTGATCAAGATATTTATCAAGCTATTGATGTCAACACATGTGTCAACAAACGTAATACAATTGGTGCCTGTGGTCAAGAAGCAATGAAAAAAGTCATTGAATTAAATAACCAGTATTTATCACAATATTAAAAGACGATTCGTTTGAATCGTCTTTTTTTATGAGGGTACCGGTGGATACATCCACACCGCAACAATGAAGAATAAAAGAATTAAAATGACTCCAAGAATAAAAAACAATGATAATTTTTTTATTATTTTCATTCTATTTTCCTCCGTATTTTAAATGGTACATCGCCTCTAATACTTCAAAAATATAAGTGATAGAAAATTTACCAATAAGTGAATAATGATCCGTCCCTACTTTGACTAACATATCCACATAATCACGATAAATAAAATCTTCTAGTTGAGTAATACATATTTTATATGCTTTACTTTTTGCGATTTCGCGCATCACATCAGGATGATCAACCATAAATCCACCCGCAATACTAGAAACAATAATGACATCATTTTCCGTTAATCTTTTTGCAATCTCTATTTGACTGGCAAGCGGGTACATACCGGTACATCTTTTCCCAGAATATGTTAATTCTATTTCTAATTGCATAGCTACTGATTGAGTAAAAAAATTCCCAGCAAAGCAGATTTCATTAGCTTTATGCATACGGTCTACGATTTCTTCAAGTTGTTCAAATGAGACTTGTTGATAAGTTGATCTTAAATTTGCAATAATATTTTCAAAATGATCTTCAAATAATTCTTTCATTGTTTTGGATTCATCTTTCACTTGAGTTGGTAATTGATGATCAAATTGTAACCTTAGTGCATCACGATTAAAATAGTTCAAATTCATTGTTACATCCATTTTAAAATCAGCAAAACTTTGGTAGTTTAGTTTACGACACAAACGACTAATTGTAGCAGTAGAAACATAGCACATTTCAGCTACATCGGTAATAGTACATCCAGGAATAAGCATGATATTTTCTAATATTTTTCTTGCTGCATCGGCATATACGTCATTAATATCTGCAGTATTGATAAAATTAATTAAACTATAAAATGCCCCTCTCATACTTCGTTTCCTTTCTTTTTAATCACATATGATTCCATTGTGTCTAAACACAAACAATTTAATTGTCCTAATTGTCCACATGCTAAACCACCATCAATACCTATTTTATTATGATATTCATCATCAAACCAGATATCATAACTTTGATTACGGTTAATAAAACATACCGGTGTATGTCCAAATATATATGTCTTATTTAAATCACAAGGACTCAAATAAAAATAATCGCGAATCCATAATATGGTTTCCTCTTCTTGTTCATTTAATCCTTTTTCAGGATCTACACCAGCATGAACTAAAACATAATCTTTATGATTCACACGAATTTGTAAAAGTAAAGGCAAGCTTTTAATATAATCATATATTTGACGTAAAAAGACATTTCTGACAATTGTATAATCTAAATGTGATAAACATTTTTTATGTAAATAATCTCGAATATTCTTGATTGTTGTATCTCCACCATTTTGTTCCCATAAGTTAAACTGACAACTAGGAAAATCAAAATCATTATTTTCAATCGCTAATTTCAATGCTTCTTGCATCATGTATTCATGATTTCCTTTAAGTAAAGTTATATTATCAAAATGTGAAATGTAAAAATAAATATCTAAACTTTCAGGACCACGATCACAAATGTCACCTAATATATATAATTGATCGTTTTCACTAAAATTAATTTTCTTTAACATTTTTTTAAATAATTGGAAATGACCATGAATATCTGATAAAACATATGTCTTGCCACTCATTTTACATCACCCATATTATCATACCATAAATAGCCAATAATATAAATTAAACGCCTTTATTTAAAACAAAAAAGACGACTAGGCGTCTTTTCCAATTGTTGCTACCATTACAGCTTTAATAGTGTGCATTCTATTTTCTGCTTCATCAAAAACAACTGAATTTTTAGATCTAAATACTTCATCTTCAACTTCACGAATATCAATACCTTGATCATATTTTTCTTTTGCTAATGTTGTATTAAAATCATGGAATGATGGTAAACAATGCATAAATAAAGTATGTTCATTTCCTGTCTTTTTCATCATTTCCTGAGTTACTTTATATGGTGATAACATTTCTACTCTAGGTTTATATAAACTTTCATCTTCACCCATACTTACCCAAATATCCGTATAGATGACATCGGCATCTTTTACTGCTTCATCTACATTATCTAATACTTCAATCTTTCCACCAGACTTTTTAGCTTCTTCTTGGCAATATTGAAGAACTTCATCATCAATATGTAAATCTTTAGGACCTAAACATACAAAATGCATTCCCATTTTAACAGCACCATACATTAAACCATAACAAACATTATTACGAATATCACCAGTAAAAACAAATTTAATTTCATTTAATGGTTTGTTTAAATGTTCTTCAATAGTAAGGAAATCGGCTAATGTTTGGGTTGGATGATCAACATCAGTTAAACCATTCCATACTGGCACACCTGAATATTTAGCTAAATCTTCAACTGTTTCTTGTTTGAATCCTCTAAATTCAATACCATCATACATTCTGCCTAATACTTTTGCAGTATCTTCAATGGATTCTTTTTTCCCCATTTGTGAATTACTTAAATAAGTCACATGACCACCTTCATCTAAAGCAGCAACTTCAAATGAACAACGTGTTCTTGTTGACGTTTTTTCAAATAATAAAACAACATTCTTTCCTTCTAAATGTTTTTTTATTGTTCCTTCCTTTTTATCCTTTTTTAATTGATGGGCTAAATCTAAAAGATAACGAATTTCTTCTTGAGAAAAGTCCTTTAATGTTAGAAAACTTCTATTTTTTAAATTCATGATATATCCCCCTTATTATTGGATTTATTTTATCAAATTAAGCTAGTTTATTCAATAATGAGAAATAATTATTATTTTGTTTTCATTTTTGAACATTTCACTATAATAATGTTTGGGAGAATAATAATATGAGAAAATTAGCTTTTAGTAATGAAAAATATGTAGAATTACAATCAAAACACATTAAAGAAAGAATTAAACAATTTGATAACAAACTTTATTTAGAGTTTGGTGGTAAACTTTTTGATGATCATCATGCTTCAAGAGTTTTACCAGGTTTTCAACCCGATAGCAAATTAAAGATGTTATTAGAGTTAAAACAAGATGCAGAAATAGTCATCGTTATTAATGCCAACGATATTGAAAAAAATAAAATACGTGGTGACTTAGGAATTACTTACGATGAAGAAGTATTAAGATTAATTGATGCTTATCATAGTGTTGGTTTATATGTAGGAAGTGTAACGATTACGCGTTATGAAAACCAACCATCAGCTAAATTATTTATAGAAAAACTTGAAAAACTTAATATTAAAGTTTTTAAACATTATCCTATTAATGGATATCCTCATGATATTGAAAAAATTGTAAGTAAAGAAGGATTTGGTCAAAATGATTATATTGAAACAACTAAACCATTAGTCGTCATTACTGCTCCTGGTCCAGGTAGTGGAAAAATGGCTACATGTCTTTCTCAACTTTATCATGAGTATGTTCGTGGTGTAAAAGCAGGGTATGCTAAATTTGAAACTTTCCCTATTTGGAATATTCCTTTAAAGCATCCTGTAAATTTAGCTTATGAAGCAGCTACTGCAGACTTAAATGATATTAATATGATTGATCCATTCCATTTGGAAGCTTATCAAGAAACAACTGTTAACTACAACCGAGATGTAGAAATCTTTCCGGTATTAGAAGCAACATTCAAAAAAATTATGGGAACTTGCCCTTACAAATCACCTACTGACATGGGTGTCAATATGGCAGGAAAATGTATTATTGATGATGAAGTAGCAAAACAAGCAAGTTGTGATGAAATCATTCGTCGTTATTATCAAGCCAAGTTAGATTATAAACGTGGACGTGTTCAACAAAGTGCTATTAGTAAAATCGAATCAATCATGACTTCCCTTGATTTAAAAACAAGTGATCGTCATTGTGTAGCCCCTGCACTTCAAATTGAACAAGAAACCCAAGAACCAGGATTTGCTTTTGAATTGAACGATGGTAAAATCATCACTGGTAAAACAACAGATTTATTAGGTTGTGCATCAGCAGCTTTACTTAATTCATTGAAATATTTAGCGGGTATTGATGATGATGTTTTATTAATTGCTCCAGAAGTCATTGAACCTGTTTCAAAATTAAAAACTGATATTTTAAAGAATAAAAATCCTCGTTTACATACTGATGAGGTCTTACTTGCCCTCTCTATTTCTGCAACTCACAGTGAAAATGCAAAAAAAGCTCTAGCAGTTATTCACGAATTAGAATATGCTCAAGCTCATTCATCAGTCATTTTATCTGATGTTGATAACGAAGTATTAAGAAAACTAAAAATTCAATTTACATGTGAAGCTAAATTTGAAGCTAGTAAACTTTATCATAAGTAAAAAAATCCACATTTCGTGGATTTTTTTATTCTTGAATAAGTGGTGTAGACATATAACGATCGCCACCATCTGGTAATAAGACAACAATTGTTTTACCTTTATTTTCTTCTCTTAAAGCTAATTGTTTTGCTGCTGTTAATGCAGCTCCTGATGAAATACCTACTAAAATTCCTTCTGTTTTAGCAATTTCTTTTCCTGTAGCAAAAGCATCTTCATTAGAAATTGTAATCACTTCATCATAAATTGCAGTATCTAATGTTTCTGGTACAAATCCAGCACCAATCCCTTGAATTTTATGAGGACCAGCTTGACCTTTTGATAAAACTGGTGAACTTTCTGGTTCAACAGCAACAACTTTTACATCTGGATTTTTTTCTTTTAAATATTTACCAATACCAGAGATTGTTCCTCCTGTACCTACTCCAGCAACAAAGATATCTACTTTACCATCAGTTTGATTATAAATTTCTGGACCAGTTGTTTTATAATGTGCAATTGGATTAGCTGGGTTTTCAAATTGTCCTGGAATAAAACTGTTAGGAATTTCTTCAGCTAAAGCTTTAGCTTTGGCGATAGCCCCTTTCATTCCTTCACTACCTGGTGTTAATACTAACTTGGCACCATAAGCTTTCATTAAGTTTCTTCTTTCAACACTCATTGTATCAGGCATTGTAATAATAATTTTTAAACCTAATGATGTTGCTACTGCAGAAAGTCCAATTCCAGTATTTCCTGATGTTGGTTCAATTAATGTAGCCCCTTCTTTAATTAATCCTTTATCTAAAGCATCTAATACCATTTCTTTAGCGATTCTATCCTTTACTGAACCAGCGGGATTAAAATATTCTAATTTCGCTAAAACATCTGCTTTTAAATCATCTTTTTTAATAATTTTATTTAATCTAACTAGTGGTGTATTTCCTACTAAATCTACAAAACCATTTTTAATATCTGCCATAATAAGCCCCTTTCATTTTTATCCTTATTTCCTATAGGATTACTATGGTATTACTATAAAACTTTTTATCTTAGATGTCAACTCATATGATTATGTTTAATAAAAAAAATGTGTATAAACACATTTTAAATGACATAGTCCCAAACTTTATTTTTGCTCATTTCCACCAAATCTTCTAATGTATAAGATTCTAAATAATCAATAATCACTTTATTTAAACCTTCATAAAAAGATATTGTCGGACAAGTTCCATAACGTGGACAAGTATTTTCTTCATCTTCCAAGCATGCTACACATGCAATCTTTCCTTCAACGACTTCTAATATTTCTTTTGGTGTATATTGATTAGCCGGTTTAGCTAATGAATATCCTCCTTGAGGACCTCTTGTACTTTTAATTAGTCCTGCTTTCCCTAATGGTGAAGCAATTTGTTCAAGATATTTAATCGAAATATCTTGTCTTTTAGATACATCCTTTAAAGAAACATGTCCTTGTTCTTGATGTAAAGCAAGATCTATCATAAGTCGTAAAGCATATCTTCCTTTTGTTGAAATCTTCATTTAATCACCTTCTTTTTTTACTATATCATGTTTTTTTCTCCTTGTCACCATAATTTCATAGTAATCCGATATGAATTAATAAAAACAAAATAAAAAAGCACATATGTGCTTAGTTAATAATATTATCTTTACTATGATCAGAGTGAAACATTTCTTTAATTTGTCCTTGTGATTTAGAAATCATAAGTTGTATTTGTTTTAATGTTTCATCTGTTGTAAGTAATTGATAGGCTTCTTCTTCATCTGATGCTTCAACAGCAATAGATAAATCTAAACGAAATAGTTTTTTATCTGGATTCATCATTAACCTCCTTAATGTTTTAATATATATTGTCTATAAGGTTGTATTTCTTTCCTTTTAGCTTCTACTTTTATATAAATACTCTCCTGTAAATACTTGAATTCTACCACCAAACAATGATGATGTAAATAGTTAAATACTTCTCCATCCTCATAAGGAATATTTAATTCATAAACTTCATAATCTTTAAATAGGATATGTGAGATTTCATTTTCTAATTCATCTAAACCTTTTTTATCTTTTGCACTAATATAAACACATGGTTCTTGAGGTGGAAACCAAACTCGATTTAAATCAATTTTATTATAAACATAGATAACCGGTGTATCAACAACCCCTAATGAGCGAAGTACCTCATTTGTTGTATTGATATGTTGCATATAGTTTGGTTGTGAGATATCAATAACATGTAATAATAAATCTGCTTCTTTAACTTCTTCTAATGTAGAACGAAAAGCTTGAACCAAATGATGTGGTAAACGATCAATAAAACCTACTGTATCTGTTAACAAGCAAGGATGGTGATGAATAGAAATATGTCTTGTTGCAGTTTGTAAGGTAGCAAATAGCATATCTTGTTGCAATACTTTTTGTTTATCTTCTAAACAAAAAGTATTCATGAGAGTAGATTTTCCACTATTTGTATAACCTACTAAGGCGATAACTGGCATATCATTTTGTTTTCTTCTTTGTCTTTGAGTTTGTCTTTGCTTAACGATATTTGCTAACTCTTTTTTTGCTTTTGTTAGTTTTCTTGAAATAAGACGTCGATCTAGTTCAATTTGTTTTTCACCACGTCCTCTAAATCCTGAACCACCTTGTTGATGTGATAAATGTTCTTGCATTCCAATTAAACGAGGTAATAAATAAAGATAACGAGCAATTTCTATTTGCAACTTAGCTTCCTTGGTTTTTGCTCTTTGATCAAAAATTCTCAATATTAAATCAGTTCGATCTGTCACTTCTATACCTAAAATATCTGTTAAATTACGAATTTGTAAAGGTGATAATTCATCATCAAAAATAATCATATCTTGATCTGTTATACTTCTTTTTATTTCTTGTACTTTTCCTTTACCAATATAAGTTGCAACATCTATTTTTTCTCTTTTTTGAATAAATTCCTGATCAACATCAATATGACAGGCTTGGCATAATGCTTCAAGTTCTACTAACGATTTCTCTTCATTTTGAAATTGTACTTGTACCAGTATGGCCTTCATTCTCTCACCTCTTGTTCTATTCTATCAATTAGGAGTCATCATGAAAAGATACAATTATTATTTTACTTTAATTCTTGTCATCTTTATGACAGTTTTTGCTTTTTTTAAAATGTTCACTATTGTAGATTTATCTAAACAGGTGATTACCATTGTTTATACAAATCTACTCCCTTCACTACTTCCGTTTATGATTTTAACATCCCTATGTTTAAATCTCGGTTTATTAGATATTTTAGGCTTCATCATTCAAAAACCTTTTTATTCTTTATTTCATCTTACACCAATGATGTCCTCACTCTATTTTATTTCATTTTTTTGTGGTTATCCAACAAATGTCAAATTAATCAAAGAAGCCTATTTACTTCATTATATCAATATTAATGAATTACAACACCTTTTACACATTTGTTCATTTGCATCCCTTTCATTTATCTTTGTCTCCTTAAAAAATAAATATTCTTTGATTATATATTTAAGTCATATTCTTCCTAGTTTATTATTTGCTTTATTTTATCGTCATCCAAAACAAACTCTTTCACTTCATCATGCTTTAAAAACAATCAAAGAACCTCATCTCAATTTTGTTTTATCCTTTAAAAAAAGTATTATTTCAAGTATATATGCATTTATCTTTATTTTAGGTTATATGCTTGTCTTTCAATTTCTAAGTTATTTTTTAGGTTCGTTTATTCATTCAACTTTAACCATTGAATTATTACAAGGATTGATGGAATTTAGTAGTGGTTGCTTAAGATTAGTTCACCAACCCCTCAATCCATTTCTTATTTCTTGTATTTGTTTTTTCCTTTCCTTTAGTAGTCTTAGTGTTATGATGCAATGTGATAACTTGTTAGAAGATATTCCCTATAATCACCAATCTTATTTTAAATTTCGTTTGTTACATGGTATTTGTAGTTTTTTAATTTGTTATGGCATACTGGTTATAAGTTAGAATTGACAAAATGAGGAAATATGGTATACTGCAATTAGGAACGATTACTAATAAGGAGATAACTATGCCTGCAAAAACACGTTATTCAAAACAGCGAGAAATCATTTATCATAATTTACTTAATCGTCATGATCATCCTACTGCAGAACAGATATATCAGGATTTAAAGCAAGATTACCCTCACCTTAGCATGGGAACGGTATATCGTAATTTAGGTTATTTAGTTGATCATCATATGATTCGTAAATTAGATTTTGATGAACAAGTTGTTCACTATGATGGTAATACAAATGACCATTATCATTTTATATGTAAAAAGTGTCATCATATTTATGATATTCACCATGATCATCATGATGCCCTATCCTCATCTTTACAATCTATGGTCGAACATCATATAGATTTTATTGATCTTGCTATGTTAGGAACTTGTAAAAATTGTATGGAAAAAGAAAAGGAAATAAGTTAAAACTTATTTCCTTTATTTGTATCGTATCAAAAAAGACAAGATATTTTGACATATGCTTATCATGGCCGGAAATAAGCATATATTAAATAAATATCCTAAAACCAATTCTATTATAATAATCAATCCTACTCTTTTTTGTAATTTTACTTTTTGTCTGTTAAAAAACAGATAGACAACTAATAATACTAATATAAAAACAACATAAAACAATGTATATTGTTTATAATAGTTGATTAACAAACCAAAAAGATAAACCAGATTTGTTGTACAAAAACAAGATACCATTTTTTTACAATGATACCCACCTAGTTGACTTCTTAAAATTGTAAACATAAACATCCAAAGTAATGTATAAACAGATTCTTTAAATATAAATCCTTCTATAAGGATACATAAATAAACAAATCCATTAAATAAAAAGACAGATTGTCCATATAATAATACCTCTAGATCATCTTGATCTTCACCAAAAGTACGATAAAGTTTACTTAATAATCGATTATTCATTATCTGAATCTCCTAATAAAAATCTAGCTATATAAAGATCGTTTTCATGCTGATAGCGACTTTTAATAAGCAAATTTAAGTGTTGTAATAAAAATTGATCGTATTTATAAAAATCTTCTTTACTATACATTTCTACTAAAAAATAAACCCCTTGATCTTTAATATGTAGTGTAATGCTTTTATTATCTTTAATATAATTTAAAATTGAAACGATATGATTAATAAAAGCAATATCTTTATATTTATCCCCTGGTAATAATGAAATTTGTGGTTTAATTAAAATATGTCGTTCAATTAATTCATTGATTTTTATTGAAACAATCATATCAAAATAAGGATTGTTTGTACTAAAAAGTTTACTTGTCATTTCTCTTTCATGTTCAAACTGGTCGATAATCTTTAATGCATCTTCATTATGATCATTTTCGGCTAACTGCTTTAACTTTTTCATAACATAAAATAAACGATGATTAGTTTGATATGTATCGAAATGAATATTTTTTATTAATTGTACGCCTTGTTCAAGATAATAAATTTTTTGTGTTTTCTTTTCAAAATCCATTTTTTCTTTATATAAATTACTTAAACAAACCATATAAACAATGTTACACAAAAAGACAATAACTAATCCAAATAACATATAAATTAGAGTATGTTGATCAATCTCATCCATAATCAATTTATAACTACCAAGTGAAAAAGTAACCATAATGGTCATTTCACTGATTATTACACAAAAATATCTTTTCTTTGCAAAACTAAAATCCATTTTAGTTGCTTTTAAAATAAACATAGACAAAATCAGTAAAAACATCTTAGAACTAGCCGCAACTGCACAAAATGAAATTAAACCCAATTGCACATATTGTGAATAGCCAAAAATTGAACAATAAATCATAAAACAAATTAATGTGCTTAAATTAATGATACACTCATAAAATAAAATAACAAACACTGTTGAAAAATTCATTTTATGGGTCATTTTATAAACAGCAAATATATTAATAAAGAAATGAATAGTCCCAATTTGAAAACCATTCCAATTTAAAACATCACATAATAATTCTACTAAAAATACAAAGATAAAATATATAGTAGTATTCTTGCCCTTTTTGGGCAAACTAAAATAAGCGATGATAAAATAAACAATAATTAAACTTTCGATAAAATCAAATAATAATCTAGATGCCGCCATTCATTAAATACTCCTGAAATATTTCTTGAAAATCTTTTTTATAGTTTCTTCCAATATTAAGCACATCGCCATTACTTAAAGATACAGTATTACTTGAAACACTATATAAATAATCCATATTAATTAAAAATGAGCGATGAATTTGGACTAGCTTATTTGATTTGACTTCCTTTTTTATGTCTTGCATTGATTTAGATATTGTATAAGTTTCCCCGATAATTGTTTTAATATTAAGCTTATGTCCAACAACTTCAATATAAACAATATCCTTCAATCGTAAATTTACTTTTTTACTACGTGTAGTAAATGCAATCATATAATGATCGTTATAATGTTTAACAAACATTTTTTCAAACAATTCATAATCCTCATCGAAACATTCTTTTCTAATAAAGAAGAAAGGTTGTACGGTAAGAGATTGAAATACTAAACTATCATCTGCAGTAACAAAAACTAAAGCAGCATCTGGATAGCGCTGCTTTAATTCATCAGCCAATTTCATCCCATCATATTCATTTAAATGAATATCGATAAAAATCAGCCCGTAATTACGAGAAAAATCAATACTTTGAAAATTATCATTATAGGCTTCTATTGATAGTTTTAAAAATGTTCCCAATTGTCCTTTTAAGACAATCTCTTTTAATCTATCAATAAATTCTAATGAATCCTCTAAAATCAAGACATTCATTATTTATCCTCCCCGTAAATCACTTATTTTTTTAAATGTTCTAATTGTTTTGGACATTCATGTTCATAAAATCCTAAATAGGACATAGATGAAGCACTAACAAAAGCTACACCTTTAATGAATGAAAAATATTTTCTCACTAAACATTTTAACATAATCCCCACCTCCTATAAAACTAATTTATACAAATTTCAACACAGAACGTATTATTTTTCTTCAACAACCATCATTGTTCCTAGAAAGCATTTTAATTCCCAATTATTGGAACAAATGATTGATAACATATAAATGGTGATAATTGTGGATAAGAAGTTGAATGAACTTTTAAAACAAAAGAGAAAAGAACGTGGATTAAGTATTGTTGAGTTATCTCAAGCACTCAATATTCCTAAATCAACAATTTCTAGAATAGAAAATAATTATGATTTAAATACGTCTAATAAAAATGTAAAAAGATTGCTTGATTTTTTCTCTATCAAATTAACATATGATAGTTCTTCATCAAATAGAGAAATCATTGATATTACAGACTATTCTCCAGTTCATAAAATGATTATCCAACAAATAAAAGATCAAGAAGAAGTATATCAAGCAATGAAAGAACAAAAAACATCACAAGATAACACAAACAAAAAGTGATAAGACAAAAATATGTCTTATCACTTTTTATCTAATAACACGGTACCTTGAGGCGGATTTTCACTAATAGCTCCTACAATATGGTGAGGAACATACATTTCTTCTAAATATTTTATATCTTCATTGGTAAGTTGAATATCTAATGCATGAACAGCATCATCTATATAATGAGATTGAGTCGCACCTATAATAGGTGAAGCTACCCCTTTTGCCCATTGCCAAGCTAAAGCAATTTGTGACATTTTACAATGATATTTTTGTGCTAGTTCATTTACTCTTTTCACTATTTCAATATCATATTTTTCATAGCCGACCCGGTCCTGTACCTCCGGATCATCAATGATGTTGCCGATCATCATGTCGAACTGTGCCGGATCAATGCCATTCACTTCACAGTTCTGTGCCACAGCTTCCACTGCACAGATATCCAGGTCGGTTCCCACAGCATGTTTTGCGCCGAACATCAGAGATAAAATTGCCAGAATACCACTGCCGGTTCCTACGTCCAGAAGCTCTGTCTCGGGGGTAATGAATTTGCGCAGCTGACGGATACACAGCTGTGTAGTCTCATGCATCCCGGTACCGAACGCCGTGCCGGGATCGATATGGAGCACCATTTTATCGGTATCCTCAGGCTTGATATTTTCCCAGGAAGGGATGACCAGGATGTCATCAATATAGAACTGATGGAAATACTGCTTCCAGTTATTGATCCAGTCAATGTCCTCCGTCTCATCCACGACGACGGAACCTTCTCCAATATCCATAAACTGACGTAAATCTTCCAATTCCTGCTTCACATCGGCAAGCACTGCTTCGGTGGTAGTCTTCTCACCAGCTACTTCCAGACTGCCGTCTTCTTTTTCCTCTACGAAAAAGCTTAAGTATGCAATGCCATCATCCTCCGGTCCGTCCGGCAGGATGTCCACGAACATCTGCTCCTTCTCCATCGCAGTCAGAGGCACCTTGTCCTCGATCTGTGCACCCTCCAGTCCCAGATCATACAACGTGCTGATAATGATATCCTCCGCCTCAGACTGCGA
>OLOG01000039.1_pt1 | contig 140193 bp, 113 predicted proteins | sample 1672351 | NCBI WGS metagenome assembly OLOG01 (sample SAMEA3136674, study PRJEB25190) | human gut metagenome | biome: human gut; feature: human-associated habitat; material: faeces | place: Austria | collected 2013 | reverse complement strand
AAGCAAAGCAGCCGCCGCCCCCAGCAGCACCGTACCGGCGATGCGCAGGGCGCGGCCGGCAAGCTCCCCGTAGGTCGCCTCGCCGTCGGCTCCCCACCGCAGCGCCGGGGCATCCGGCTCGGCCTGGGCGCGGGCGAAGAACCGTCCGTGGAGCGTCCCGCCGCCGAGGTCGGCCCCCTCCGAGTTCGCCTCGGCGCGCGCCGCGCGCTGCGAAGGGGGCAGCAGGTCGGGGAACGGCTCCGACCAGTCGTTTTCGCAGTAGAAGCGCACTGCTGTGCAATATGCCTCAAACATCTGTTTGGCTATTTTGTCATCAAGCAATTCGGAAACGTAATCCCACGCCAAAAGCAACCCGTTTTTATGATCGTATATCTGATGATCCAGCAATACCTGTGGTGTTTCTGCTAGCATCTTCGACAAGGGACCGAAAACATCTTCCACTTTGTTGGAGATAAATTGGGTGCCGATATTGCTAGCGAATACAACAGGGGCTTTCTTGGGATCGTTTGGGCAACGGTGAGAAAGCTCTCTCAAAACCTCTACAGCTCCAAATGAAGAGTGCGCAACATCCTGCTGAAAGCGTCCTTGCATTTGAGAAGCTAGTTCAAGAAGGGAAATTGCGTTTGCGCAATCAGCCTCAAGAAGGATAAGAGAGGTGAAGTCGGATACGATCTTGTCAACGTCTGGGTGAATTGGTTTTCTGTTGAACAGCGGAAGGTTGAGAAGAAATTTCTTGTCTTCGCTCCATCGAGAAAGAGCCTTGGCATAAACAGCGGCGATGCCCATAGATTGGGTAACCCCGATTTGCCGTCCTTTCTCGGTGAAGTTCTTCCAAGACTTAGAATCAATTAAGTACTCCATACGAGTGAATTGAGATCTTTTGACACTCTCCATAGGGGCTTTCAGTGGCAAAGAGGGGCCGCCTGGCATGTTGTCTATTCGATTCAGCCAGTATTCTCTATCCTCGTTTCGTGCGTCTTCTCCGATTCCGGTTCTTCTCGCATACTCCATGAAGTCTATCTCGATGGGGGCGAGATCCGTTCCGTCGTAGAGATGCGCTAGATCCTCTAAGAGAACTTGGATGCTAAGCACATCAGCTGCAAGAAGATCGACGTTGATATGCATGATAGTGCGTTTCGGTGATACGACAGTAAGGCGTACATCTATGAGATCGTCTTGCTCGATGTCGAAACGTAGGTGACTTAATTCTTGGCGAATACCTTCAATCCTCGAGTCGGGATTGCCTGCTCCTTCCACTCTGTAGGTGGTTAGTCCCTTCCAAGTTACTTTGTCTTCGATGCGGGCTGTTCCGTCATCAGAGAACCGGGCGCGCAGCATGGGATGCCTTAGAATAAGAAGTTCCACTGCGCGTTCGAGTTTGGCCGCATCGAGAGATCCGCATTCGAATTCCATATAAGCGTGACAAGCGGTTCCCCCTAGCTCCTGTCCGTCTCGCCTTCCAACCATATAGGCATGTTGGACGGACGTGATCGGAAAGGGGTCGCCTTTGCTGTAATTTGCGGAACCGAGGAGAGGGCTGCCATTAGACGAGCTTCTCGCAGACCTCTCTCTTGCAAAATTTACCCAAGAAGCCATACAGGGATTCGAAACCAATTCTGAAAAGGTAACATTGCAGCCATTCTTTGTTAGCAACCCAGCTATTCTCATAATGTCAAGAGATCCTAGCCCCAAACTGATAAGATTATCCGAAGGGCTTAGTTCTTCTTTTGACAGTCCGAGCATTTCCCCAACAAGCTTTCCAACTAGCTCCACGCATACTTCAGACATGCCAACCGCCCTTTCAAGCAATAAGTCTTTGAATATAAGGCATACTAACATAATGTTAGCTATAATAAACTTATAGCGAAAGGGTTGTTGTTTGCAAATATTGCGCAAATATCTTCTAAGGCTTCGGATGGCAGAAGGGGGTTTTATGAGAAGGGCAACCGACGTTGGTTTCACTCTTGTTGAACGTATTGCGCAATGGGAGCGTGAATATGGGGCAAATATTGCGGTTCGCGACAGAGAAACCACGTATACTTACACTGAGCTATTTGATGCGGCAAGGCGATTCGCCTCTTGCCTTGCTTCGGAGGGGATAGAAGCTGGGGACAGGATCGTCCTTCAGCTTCCGAACAAAGCTGAATCTCTTATAATCTTGTTCGGGTCAGTAATGAGAGGATGCATCCCCGTACTTGCTTTGCCGACTCATCGCAAAGCGGAAATCTCTCATTTCTGCTCAAAGTCAAATGCATCCTGCCTAATTGTTCCGTGTTCTTCCCCGGCTTATGATTACGAGTCCTTAGCAAAAGCCATCAAAAAGGACAATCCAAGGCTAAAATGTTTTGTCATCGGATCTTCCGATCAATATCGATCAGTTTCGGATATGCGCGGAGAGCTCTGGCAAGCCACAGCACCCCACTCCTCATCAATTTTGTTCCTGCTTCCGTCGGGTGGTACAACAGGACTCCCTAAACTTATTCCTCGCTCAAATTTCAGCTATGTGTACAATTTCGTGGAAGCGGCTTCCCGATCGCTTTTTTCCGAAAAAACAAAATACCTAGCAGCTTTGTCGATATGCCATAATTTGCCGCTCGCATGCCCCGGCGCACTTGGTGCGCTAGAAAAAGGAGGCACCGTCATTTTGGCGGAAAGCGTGAGTCCCGATGAAGTGTTTCCATTGATCTCTTCTGCAAAAGTGACGACAATAACAGCAGTTCCATCGGCGGTAAACCTCTGGATGGACGCACTCGACTGGTATCCTGTTGATCTTTCAAGCCTTGAGTCCATCCATGTAGGAGGTGCGCGATTTACCGCAAAAGATGCCAAGAGGCTTTCTGCCGCTTTCTCTTGCGCTGTCCAGCAATCATACGGCATGACTGAAGGAATATTGACGCTGACAAGCCCTGAAGCGCCAGAGGAAATCGCCTTTACCACCCAAGGCTTCCCCCTTTCCGAAAACGATCGCCCTCTTATCATCGGACAAGATGGGCAACCTTGCGCAGACGGCGAAGAAGGGGAATTGATATGGAAAGGACCGTATCTGATGAGTGGATATTACGAAGATGAATATTCTACTCTGCGCTCTTTTGATTCGGAAGGATTTTATCATACGGGGGATTTAGCGGTGAGGGATCCCTGCGGCAACTTCAAAATCACGGGACGTCTGAAAAACACAATAAACCGTGGCGGTGAGACTTTCTCGGCGGAAGACGTAGAGGCAAGTCTTAGAGAAATGCCCGGCATCGTAGACGTAGCCGTCTGCGGGATACCGGATCAAGCCCTTGGCGAAAAGACGTGTGCGTTTATCGTTTGCAGCGGCGATGCGCCCAACTTGGAATCCATAAGGGAGTTTTTAAACAACATAGGAATCGCCCCATTCAAGCATCCAGACAGAGTAGAGATTCGTGAGTTGTTGCCCCTGACCCCCATAGGAAAAATTGATTTAAATGCTCTTAAGACCTCGATACGCTAGTCAGCCCTTTAAAAAAATCTCTTCCAATCCGCCGAGAAGAGCATCGAGAAGGACTGAGAACTGATGATCAAAAAAACTTCTCCTCAGGCTTTCTTCTTCGGTCAGGAGTTTGACCGTTTTTGCCAAAGCGGCAATACCGGGATCGGACGCAGAAAGCGCACTCGCATACGAACCCCCCACCTCTTTGCGCACATCGTCCATTTTGTCCCTGTCATCCTCGGTAGCAACGAACGCGCAAGTTTGGCAAAGCAAAACGGAATAAACAAGAGTGGACCAATCGCCAAACCCAGCATCTCTCAGCACTTGAATGCCGCAATTGATAATGCGGTCGGATTCCCCAAGGCCAGGACCTACGGCAGCGAGTCTACGAGCGACTCCGGGGTACTTTCTCAGGGTGGAACGCATCCCCTCAAGAAGAAGCTTGAACCATCGTTTCCAATTCTCGCGAGGCTCAGGAAGGTCGATTTCGGCATTAACGTGCTCGATAACAAGATGTACCACATCTTCTCTTCGACCAACGTGGTAATTAATGACACCTGGGTACGCGTTAATTTCTTTAGCCAGTTGACGAATAGACCAACCATCTATGCCAAATTCTTTGGTGAGCTTCAAGGCGGCATCGCAGATAGAAGTCACGTCAATTGCTGGCAAGCCGGCTGTCTGGCGCGTCGACCCCATATTCAGCACCTTTCTATTTGCTGGTTGCGACAGAATACCATTTTTTTGCACCCCCAGCGTAACGCGGTCAGTTTGCGGAAATATTCAAGTCGCTGCAAGTGCAAAACAACGTCCTGGTAATAGAGCAGGAGGAGAAATGACGGAACAAAGCCCAGAGAACAAAAAGTCGAAACGCAAAGCACCCCATCCGCTGTTCAGGTTGCTTGACTTCGCAGGGCCTTACAAAATCCTCACCGTGGTGGGCTGCGCCTTGTCTGGTCTGCATTCGTTGCTTGCTGTGATGCCCCTTGTGTGCGTCTGGTTTATCATGTCGCAGTTTGTCGCAGTGGCTCCTCAATGGAGCGAAGCGAGTGGCGCGGCCTTTTACGCATGGCTGGCAGTCGGATTCGCGGTGGCCGGAGTGGTGGTGTACTTCGCGGCGTTGATGTGCACTCATATCGCGGCATTCCGAACCGGCAACAACATGAGGAAGGCCGCGACCCACCATCTCTCCAAGGTTCCCCTTGGCTACTACGACGAGCATTCGACCGGCGAACTAAGGAGGGTGATCGACGGCTGCGCCGGCCAGACCGAGTCCGTGCTTGCCCATAAGTTCCCTGATTTCGTGGGAGCCCTCATCACCCCCGTTGTGTTTGTCGTCGTGATGTTCATCTTCGACTGGGCCATGGGTTTGGCGTGCCTGGTTCCCATCGCGGTGTCCTTCGCGTGCATTTGGAGGATGATGGGAGGGGGAGGCAGCGATGAGAACTCAAGCTATCTGACTTTCGTGTCGAACTACCAGCAGGCATTGAACCGAATGAACGCCGCTGCGACCGAATATGTTCGAGGCATGCCCGTCGTCAAAGTGTTCCAGCAAACGGTCGATTCGTTCAACGCATTCAAGGAGGCCATCCTGCAGTACCGGGATATGGCCCATGGCTATTCGAAGTTGTGCGAAAAACCGCAGGTCGTGCAGATCGTGGCGATCAACTCGACCTTTGCTGTGCTGGTTCCCGCCAGCATCCTGCTTGCGGGGGCAGCAGGGGACTTCGCGTCGTTCTTCACGGACTTCCTCTTCTACGTGGTGTTCAGCGCGGTGACGACATCGATGATGACCAAGATACTGTACGCCTCTGAAGCTGCGGCGATGGCCCAAGATGCCGTGATGCGAATCGAGGGGATCCTATCCACGCCGGAGATGCCTTGCTGTTCTGCGAAAGGCGGGAGGGCGAGCGGGACGTGCGATATCGTTTTTGAAGGGGTGTCTTTCACGTATCCGGGCGCTGACGCACCTGCCGTCAAGAACGTGAGCTTTGCGATTCCCGAAGGAGAAACGATGGCGCTCGTCGGGCCGTCGGGAGGAGGCAAGAGCACCATTGCAAGCCTTGTTCCGAGGTTCTGGGACGTCGATGAAGGACGGGTGCTTGTCGGCGGTGTTGATGTGCGGGATGTTCCCCGTTCGGAACTGATGGATTCCGTTTCCTTCGTCTTCCAAAACACACGGCTTTTCAAGCGCAGCCTCATTGACAACATCAGATTCGCGCGCCCGTCGGCTACGCGCGCGGAGGTGGAGGCGGCCGCGCACGCGGCGCAATGCGACGACATCATCGCGAAGCTGCCCGAGGGCTTGGACACGGTGGTCGGCGCGAAGGGCGTCTACCTGTCGGGCGGCGAATGCCAGCGTATCGCGCTTGCCCGGGCCATTCTGAAAGATGCGCCTATCGTGGTCTTGGACGAGGCCACAGCGTTCGCCGATCCGGAAAACGAAGCCCTTATCCAACGTGCGCTCGCGCGTCTTACGCACGGCAAGACCGTTCTCATGATTGCACACCGGCTATCGACCGTGGTGGGCGCGGACAGGATCTGCGTCGTGGAGAACGGGGCCATCTCGGAATCGGGATCCCACGGGGATCTTGTCGAAAGCAAGGGAGTGTATCGCCGGATGTGGGAGGACTATCAGAAATCAGTCTCTTGGAGAATCGGAGGGGGTGCCAACGATGCTGCGTGAGAAGTTCGCTTTGACCGAGCGGGGTGCTTTCGAGTTCAAGAGAGGCGCGTTCTTCTGCGCTCTCGCCAACCTCGTCATGATGGCACCCATTGGCGTGCTGTGCATGGCGACCAACGACTACCTGGATCATCTGCTCGACCCCTCGAAGCCCCTCCCTGCTCTTGGTGGCTATCTTGCAGCCATCGTCGTCATACTCCTGCTCATGCTGCTGACCCAATGGCTCGAATACCATTTCACCTACAATGTCGTGTACGGCGAGAGTGCCAGAAAGCGGATCGAGCTTGCCGAGGTGCTGCGCAGATTGCCCCTTTCCTTTTTCGGAAGGCGCGACCTCTCGGACCTCACCACCACCATCATGAAGGACTGCGCCGATCAGGAGCGCATGTTCTCCCATATCATGCCCCTTTTGTTCGGAACCGGCGCGTCGACCATATTGATCTCGATCATGCTTCTGCTCTTCAACTGGAAGATGGCCATCGCCGCCCTCTGGGTTCTTCCCATCGCCTTGCTCATCATCGCCTTCTCTCGGAAGAGCCAAGATGCGAAGGGGCAGTTTCTCATCGACCGCCAGCTTGACGTTGCGGACGGCTTGCAGGAGTACCTCGAATGCGCCCAAGAGATCACGGCGGCGAACCAATCGGAAACGTATCTCGAGCAACTGGATCAGAAGATCGATCGCGCGGAGAAGGCCCAGATCGTCTCGGAGCTTTCGAGTGCCGTTCCCGTGTCGGCCGCGCAAGCGTTCCTCAAGCTCGGAATAGCTTCGACCGTCCTCGTCGGAGCCCTGCTTTTGGCATCGGGGGAACTAGAGTTCATGGTGTACTTCTGCTTCCTTCTCGTGGTGACGAGATTCTACGATCCGATCAACACCGTGCTTGAAGTTGTGACGGAGCTTCTCAATCTCAAGCTCGGAATCAAGCGCATGCACTCCATCGAGCACGAGCGGCCTCAAACCGGGTCGATGGAATTCGAGCCGGCGAATCACGACATTTCTTTCGACAACGTGACTTTTTCGTACGAAGGAGGCGAGAAGGTTCTCTCGAACGTCTCATTTGTTGCGAAGGAGGGCGAGGTGACCGCCTTGGTCGGTCCGAGCGGGGGCGGCAAGTCCACCGCGGCCAAGCTGGCTGCCCGTTTCTGGGATGCCGACGATGGCGTTGTGAGCATCGGAGGCGTGGACGTTTCGACCGTCGACCCCGAGGCCCTTCTCGTCGATTTCGCCCAAGTGTTCCAGGATGTGGTTCTGTTCGACGACACGATCATGCAGAACATCCGACTCGGTAGGCCAGATGCCACGGATGAGGAGGTGTTTGCGGCGGCTCGGGCGGCGAACTGCGATGATTTTGTCTCCCGCATGCCGAAGGGCTATGAAACGAGGATAGGCGAGAACGGCGCGCTTTTGTCCGGAGGCGAGCGCCAGCGCATATCGATTGCCCGGGCGATCCTCAAAAACGCCCCCATTGTTCTTCTGGATGAGGCGACCGCTTCACTTGACGTTGAAAATGAGACGAAGGTGCAGGAGGCGCTATCGTGTCTCCTTGAACGCAAAACCGTGCTGGTCATCGCGCACCGGATGAGAACCGTGATGAGCGCCGACAAAATCGTGGTGCTGGATGGAGGCCGCGTTGCCGAGCAAGGAAAGCCGTCGGAGCTCATGGAGCGCGAAGACAGCCTGTTCAAGAAAATGGTGGAGCTTCAGTCGTCGACGGGTCGGATTTTGAATTAAGTGAGGTGGAACTGATGACTTTGAGTGAGTCAAGGGAAGACTATCTAGAAAACCTGCTTATTCTCGAAACTCGTTCTGGTGGTTTTGTAAGGCAAGTGGATATGGCCAGTAGAATGGGTTTTTCCAAGGCGAGCATATCAAAAGCTATGTCCTCCTTGAGCGCGGAAGGATATGTTGAATTTAGGCCTCGAGGTTTGGTTCGCCTTTCAAATGGGGGACGCAAAATCGCTGAAAGAGTTTACGACCGCCATTGCTTCTTCTTCAAGGTTCTTACCAACCTTGGCATTCCGACTGAAATTGCACAAAGGGATGCCTGTCGCATGGAGCACGCAATGAGCGAAGAGTCATATCAGGCTTTAAAAAAGGAGCTGTCGAGCAAGATGGACGTCCAATAAGGGTCATCAACCTAAATAAGCTGGATAATGGGCAATCTAAAGTATAGAGAGAATTGAAATGACGATAGAGCAAAGGCCAAGCTTATCGATCGCTTTGCCAAAATCCTACCTGTTCACGTCCGAATCCGTCACCGAGGGGCATCCCGACAAGATGTGCGACCAGATATCGGACGCCATCTTGGACGCCATCATCTCCAAGGAGATAGAGCTCGAGCGCGAGGGCTACATCGCCCCCAGCGGGCAGCCCGCCGACGTGTCGCGGATGCGCTGCGCGTGCGAGACGCTTGCGACCACGGGGCTCGTGGCCGTGGCGGGCGAGATCCGCACGCAGGCGTACGTGGACGTGCCGGCCATCGTGCGCGAGGTGGTGTGCGGCATCGGCTACGACCGCGCCAAGTACGGCTTCGACGGCACCACCTGCGGCGTGGTGAACGCCATCCACGAGCAGAGCCCCGACATCGCGCAGGGCGTGGACGAGAGCTGGGAGGCGGCCCACGGCGGGGCCGCGGACGACCCCTACGAGCGCATCGGCGCGGGCGACCAGGGCATGATGTTCGGCTACGCCTGCGACGAGACGAGCACCCTCATGCCCATGCCCATCTACCTGGCCCAGCGCATGAGCGAGCGCCTCGCCGCCGTGCGCAAGGACGGCACGCTCGACTACCTGCGCCCCGACGGCAAGACCCAGGTGAGCGTGCGCTACGAGGACGGCGCGCCGAAGTGGGTGGAGAAGGTGGTCGTGTCCACGCAGCACGCCGAGGAGGCGCCCTACGAGCGGCTGCGCGCCGACGTGGTGGAGCAGGTGGTGCGCCCGGTGCTGGCCGGCGAGGGCGTGGCGCTCTCGCCCGACGCGGAGATCCACGTGAACCCCACGGGCCGCTTCGTCATCGGCGGGCCGATGGGCGACTGCGGCCTCACGGGCCGCAAGGTCATCGTGGACACCTACGGCGGCATGGGACGGCACGGCGGCGGGGCCTTCTCCGGCAAGGACTGCACGAAGGTGGACCGCTCGGCGGCCTACGCGGCGCGCTGGGTGGCGAAGAACGTGGTTGCCGCGGGCCTGGCCGCGCGCTGCGAGGTGCAGGTGGCCTACGCCATCGGCGTGGCGCGCCCCGTGTCGCTCATGGTGGAGACGTTCGGCACCGAGAAGGCGGCGGTGGGGGCCATCGAGCGCGCGGTGGCCGAGGTGTTCGACCTGCGCCCCGGCGCCATCATCGACGCGCTGGATTTGCGCCGCCCCATCTACCGCAAGACGGCCGCCTACGGCCACTTCGGCCGCGAGCTGCCCGAGTTCACCTGGGAGCGCACCGACCGCGCCGAGGATCTGCGAAAGACCTGCAGGCTAGCATAAGGGGCTAGCACCCCCTTGGAAGGAGTTCCATGATTTACGATAATGTGCTGCAAGCCATGGGGCATACACCTCTCGTTCGTCTCAATCGGTTATCTGAAGCGAATGCCGCACAGATACTCGTTAAGTTTGAGGGCGTTAATGTAGGAGGCTCCATTAAAACGCGCACGGCATTACAGATGATTGAATCCGCCGAACGCCGCGGCGAAATTGGGCCAGATAGTATTATCGTTGAACCTACAAGCGGCAATCAAGGTATAGGGCTCGCGCTTGTGTGTGCTGTGCGCGGTTATCGTGCGCGCATCATTATGCCAGACAGCGTGTCGGAAGAGCGTCGTAAGCTTGTTCGCCACTATGGTGCTGAGGTAATTGTCGTACATGATGCTGGCGATATTGGAGAGTGCATATCCAAATGCATCGCTCTGGCTAAGCGTATGGCTAGCGAGGATCCTCGTGTTTACGTGCCACAGCAGTTCGAGAACAGGGATAATTTACTAGCGCATCGCTATCATACAGCACTTGAGATCTTAGAGGACGTGAAGGGGCCCATACATGGATTCTGCTCGGGCATTGGTACAGGTGGTACTATTTCCGGTATAGGGCAGGCACTCAAACGTCTTTTTCCTGATGTATGCATTTGGGCCGTTGAGCCGGAGAGCGCAGCGATTCTTTCGGGAGGAAGCGTCGGAACGCATTTGCAGATGGGTATCGGCGATGGGCTTATTCCCGATATCCTTGATCAGGGCATCTATGACGATATCTGCGTGGTTTCCGATGAGGAAGCTATCAACGAGGCTCGCGCGCTTGCTCGTGAGGAGGGTTTGCTTTGCGGCGTATCGGGCGGTACAAATGTGGTTGCCGCACGTCAGCTTGCTCGGCAACTTGGTTCGGGCAAGACAGTGGTTACTTTACTGCCCGATACGGGCGAACGATATTTTTCCACTGAATTGTTTGAGGATTAATCGACGCCAAACCAGACATAGGATCAGTCGATAACATAAGAAAGAAGCGCCATGACCGAGAGCTACGACATCAAAGACATCGACCTTGCCGACGCAGGGCTTGCCCGCATCGAGTGGGCGGCGCGCGACATGCCCGTGCTGGCGTCCATCCGCGAGCGCTTCGCGAAGGAGCGCCCGCTTGAGGGCGTGCGCATCGGCGCGTGCATGCACGTGACCACCGAGACGGCGAACCTCATGCGCGCGCTGGCGGCCTCGGGCGCCGAGGTGGCGCTGTGCGCCAGCAACCCGCTTTCCACCCAAGACGACACCGCCGCCTCGCTCGTGCGCGACTTCGGCATCAAGGTGTTCGCCGTCACCGGCGAGGACATGGACACCTACCGCCGCCACATCGACGCGGTCATCGCCACGAACCCGCAGATCATCATGGACGACGGCGCCGACCTGGACACCGCGCTGCACACCACCCACATTGACAAGCTGGAAGGCGTCATCGGCGGCACCGAGGAAACCACCACGGGCGTGGTGCGCCTTGTGTCCATGGCGAAGGAGGGCACGCTGGGCTACCCCGTGTTCAACGTCAACGACGCGAACACGAAGCACTGCTTCGACAACCACTACGGCACGGGCCAGTCCACGCTCGACGGCATCGTGCGCGCCACGAACCGCCTTTTGTGCGGGCGCACCATCGTGATCTCGGGCTACGGCTACTGCGGCAGCGGGCTCGCCCTGCGCGCCAAGGGCATGGGCATGCGCGTGATCGTGTGCGAGGTGGACCCGCTGAAGGCGCTGGAGGCGCACATGGAGGGCTACGAGGTCATGCCCGCCGCCGAGGCGGCGCGCTTCGCCGACGTGTGGGTGACGGTCACCGGCAACTGCAAGGTGGTGGACGCGCCCGCGTTCGAGAACATGAAGGACGGCGCCATCGTGTGCAACTCCGGGCACTTCGACAGCGAGATCAACCTGGAGTGGCTGCGCGAGCACGCCGTGAAGGTGGAGGAGATCAAGCCGCTCGTGGAGGAGTACACGCTTGCCGACGGGCGCACGGTCATCGTCCTGGCGCAGGGGCGCCTCGTGAACCTGAGCTGCGCCGAGGGGCACCCGGCGTCCGTCATGGACATGAGCTTCGCGAACCAGGCGCTCGCGGCCGAGTACCTCTTCCAGCATGCGGGCGAGCTGGAGAACAAGGTGTACGACGTGCCCGCCGCCATCGACGACGGCGTGGCGCGCGTGAAGCTGGAGACTCTGGGCGTGAAGATAGACACCCTCACCGAGGAGCAGATCGCCTACATGAACAGCTGGAACTTTTAAAGTGTATACAAGGGTGTATAGTTCATACTAGGGGTGGTGCTGTGATTGGCTTTCCTAAATTCAATTCCGGTTTTTTAGCCTCCTTACTACCAGAGGAAGTGTTTTCTTCAGAATACCTGGGGTCTTTTTACGGTTTTCCTCTTATTGGGAAAGAAAAGGAAATATCACGAAGTTTTTCTTCTAAACGCCTGAAAGAGTTTTCCGTTGGGCGCAAATGTGCTCGCAACGCTCTCTCGCATCTGGGCTTCAATGACCCTCCTATCCTCATCGGTACCAACCGAGAACCGATTTGGCCCAAAAACATATGCGGGAGCATTACGCATTGCAGAGGATATGCCGCTGCCGCAGTCACCTCAGATTACCGATTTCGAACTATCGGGATTGACGCCGAGCCGAATAACCCCATTGAATCAGAGATATACAGTTTGATAATGAGCAAGAAGGAGATAAAACAGATGGGTGAGCTTACCTGCAGTCAGCCAAATATATCTTGGGATAGGCTGACTTTCAGCGCGAAAGAATCTGTCTACAAGGCATGGTTTCCAACGTATGGGAAGTGGCTCGATTTCACTGATTGCGAGGTCATGTTTTATCTGGATTCACATCGTCCCAACAACCAACCCAAAGAACTGGTTGTTGGGCGCTACCATGCCCAACTGCTTAAATCAAAAAGATCATATTCCTGCAACGGACAATGGGCATTTGTGCCATTTTTCAATCTCCTCATAACGACAACAGCAGGCTCTTTGACGGAATCTTGATTCGATACGTCACTCCGTATTATAACTGTCGACATTCGCAGTTTAGCGCAAGTCGCAGATTTCACCCTCAGATTAAAGTCGCGCTTTGTACTTCGTTCATCAGGACTATCGCTTGGCTCTTTGCATCATAATGCAATTCATTTCTTTCTTGTTAAAGCTTGTCGAAAAGGATATCGAGTTAAACTCCCGCTCGATATTCCGTTCCAGCTTCATGCCAAAGACCGAAAAGTAGCAGAATCGCTCCAACAACCTTTAAGACAAAATATTGGATATTTATGCATTGTGCTGCAGCATGACGCCCAAGGGGTTGTTGTGGCGTAAGCAAAATCTCCCGCAACAACCCTAAACACTTGCGAACCGATAGACCGAGCGAGAATCTTCCGTCAGTTTAGCGGTGACGATGCATTACCCATCCGTCTCGTAGAGCACCCCAAGATCGACAGTCTGCGGAGCACCATTGTCGAACCAGACAGAATTTTGACTTTTCAAGTCGGGACGCTATGTGGTCAAACATGACATCATGCTCCGTCAGAGAGGAGGTGGCTGTATGCAAGACGTAAGGAATGCGCTCGGCAAGCTCGTCTGTCGGGCAGATAGAAAGCTGCGTCGCGTAGAAATAGTACGCAAGGGCCAGCTTACCGTGCTTACGTTCGAGAGCAATGGGACTATGCGCATAACGAATTTGCCCAAAACGTAGCACATCCTTGAGGATGTAAATAAATACCCGCCGATCCGCCAGACGGACAGGAGCCAAACGTCCTGCCCGTCCTTTTTTGCGCTTTCGGCCGGTTGCTCCTGCGGGTCTGAACCGAAGGAGCAATATATGGCCCGATTTTACGAAAGCAGGAACATTGACGACTCCCAAGCCCAATATCGCATTGTGGTGAGGACGCCTGACGGCAAACGAACCGAGATAAATCTGCCCAGGCAAGTATTCGAGGGCATAGAGGAACTTCAGCGTGAGTTCTGGCGAACGGAGCGCCGCGAGACAAGACACTCACTACACTTGGCGTCGATGGACGAAGCCTCTCTTGCCCCCAACAATCCCGAAAAAGACCCAGAGTTAATCTTTATGGAGAAGCTGGAATCCGAAGCGCTGTTTCAAGCGTTCCAGCAGATACCCGCCGCACAACGCAGGCGTTTTCTGATGAGGCACTTGCTTGGTATGCCCACGGCGAAGATAGCCGAAGTAGAGAGGTGCTCCGATCGCGCAGTGAGACGCAGCATCAGTCTTGCGCGAGAGAACCTGAAAGAGATTCTCTCTTCCGGTTTCTAGTGTTTTTCTCCGTGCGGGGTTCCGTTTCGCCCACCTAGCTGTCCGTCTCTATGAGGGAGGAAATCCCTCGATGGAACCTTGACAGCCCCATACCCGCCCGCCCTTGCAAGGTCAAGAGCGCGCCACGCCATGAGGGGCCTCGTGGGCGAGCGGGAGCCGCGGAAGCGGCGTTTCAGGCGGCCGCGGGTCGGACGACCCCGACTCTCGGCCGCAGTTACATATTGAAACGAAGGAGGTGCCTCATGGACGACCATCCGCGCAGGGGCGATGTGTTTTTCGCTTTCCTCGACCCCGTTCTGGGATGCGAGCAGGGAGGCACGCGTCCCGTCCTCGTCGTGCAAAACGATGCGGGCAACAGGCGCAGCAAAACTATCATCGTCGCCGCCATAACCGGCAAGCCCAAGGCGAACCTCCCCGTGCACGTACCCGTGCCCGCGTCGGCCGGGCTCAGGGAGGGCTCGGTCGCCCTCCTGGAGCAGCTGCGCACCATCGACAAGCTGCGCCTGCGCGGGAGGGCGGGGCACATCGGCGCCGAGCAGATGAGGCTTGTGGACGCTGCACTCGCCGTGAGCCTGGGGCTCAAAGGGCCGGGAGACGACTTCATGCTGCTCACGCTGTGCAGGAAGTGCCATCAGACGTTCTGCGACTCGGACGACTACCTGGTGTGGCGCGCGGACTTCGAGCAGGAGCAACGCGAGCCCTGCACCATCTGCAATACCCGCACGGGCTACGACTACAAGGTCGTGAGGAGATGACCGCGCGGCCTTTCGTCCCTTGTCAAGCATGCGATGCGGAAAATCGCATCGTTTCGCGCTCTGCCGAAATGGCTCATTATGAGCGTCGCGCGGAGGCGGCGTTTGACGACGAGGCGCTTTGCGGGGCCGACCCTGGCGGGCTGTTCCTGCCCGCGCTCGAACCGTACCCCTACATGATGACCCCCTGCCAGATAGCCGAGTTCACGGGCCTCACGTCGCAGGGCGTGAGGAAGCTGTTGGCGGCGGGCGAGATGCGCGGGGTCAAGTTCGGGTCGAAGTGGCTGGTTCCCAAGCTCTGCCTCCTACGCTATCTGAACAGGCGCGAAGATGGAGGAGAGAATGACGAAGACGCTCAAATGCGACAAGCCCGTGGATCTCGATGAGGCGAGGAAGGCGAAGGGGCTTCCCCGCAGGAAGCGCGACGACCCGAAAGCGACCGCCTACGAACTGCGCATCAGGGTGCCCGCCGAGTTCCAGGGGGTCATGGGGCGCAAGAAGCTGTCGCGGACGGTGTTCGCCCGCAACAAGCGCGAAGAACTCAGGGCGCGCATCGCCGAGTTCGAGGAAGATGCCAACAGAATGCTTGAAGATAGGACGACGGGGGTGGGCATTGGGGCGCAAGACGTTTCACCGCTGAGTCCCGCAACGCCTTTCGGAGAGTACGTTGAGCGTTACATTGCGCTCCGCAGCAATGGGGCCATAGGAAGGCAAACCCTAGCCAACGAGCGGCGATACGCCGAGTACCTGCGTGAGGTAATAGGGCTTATCCCCCTTCGCGATTTGACGGCGATGGACGTGGAGCGATGCCTGCTTCAGGTGCCCGAGATTTCGCGGCGGTGGGCAAACGAGCGCGTGGAGGAATGGAAAAGGAAACGCGAGCAGGCGGTGCGCGAGGGGAATCGACGGAAGAAGAAGCCGCTCGGCTCCCCGCGCGTTGCCGGGCCCGATATGCAGCACAAAATCCTCAAATTCTGCCGCGAGATCCTCAACGACGCGCTGGATAGGGAGCTCGTGCAGAAGAACGTGGCGAAGGCGCGCTTCCTCTCCAAGAACTTCAAGAAGAGCCGCCCGCTCATCGACCCTCTCATGGAGGAGGATGCGGCGCGGTTCCTCCACGAAGTGAAGGCGCTTCCCCTGTCGCCTTTCAAGGTGGCGTGCCTCGCCCTTTTCTCCAGCGGGATGCGCCCCGAGGAAGCACTCGCTTTGAAGATGGGCGGCGTCAACGTCGGCGGCGTCCCTTCGGCGAGAATCACCGGGTCGCTCGAACACGGGACGGCGGAAATCGTTGAGTATACGAAGTCCGATTCGTCGTACCGCACGGTTCCTATCGACGATTACACCTCCCGCGAGATAGGCAGATGGATAGAGGAGAAGAGCAGACGCCTGCGCGCCATGGGCATCAGGCCCGGCCCAAGCACGCCTCTCGTGGGAGAACTTGACAAGCCCCTCACCTACAACGTGCTCAAGAAGCAGTGGCAAAGGTTCGTGGAGAAGGTGGGGTTCGAGGGCGTGCGCCCCTACGCGCTGCGGCATACGTTCGCCACCATCAACCTCGCTCGCGGCGAGAACATCAAGACCATCTCCGTCATCCTCGGACACGCGTCGCCGTCCTATACGCTCGACCTCTATGTGGGCTACATCCCCTCGACAAGCAGGGAGCTATCCAACAGGTACGTCTCACGGCTCGAATCGCTGCCGCAGGCCGCATAGTTTTGGAACTTTTGTATTCCGCTGCGTTTTGCTTGGGATGCGTTATAATTCAAGCGCTGCGTTTAGTCAGCGAATGAATTGCGGGCGTCGCCAAGTGGTAAGGCCCAGGCTTCCCAAGCCTGTACCGCGGGTTCGAGTCCCGTCGCCCGCTCCAGCAATCAACGAAGGGCATCGGCGTTTGTCGGTGCCCTTCGATTTTTCTCTTGCAGATGTCCAGTTTTGAAAACAGTTGAAATTTGACGAACTTTTTGACGAACTTCTCGCCATGCGCTAAACTCTAAAAGCGATTTTGCAGGTGACGAGCGGTTTTCTCGGAAATGGAGCTCGGGATGGAAATAGCTTCCCAAGCTTGTATTCGCGGGTTCGAGTCCCGTCGCCCGCTCCATGAACTTCCCGACCCTGCCTTCCGGCGGGGTCTTTTTTTGACGCGGATACGGTTTGGGGCGCGGATGGCCGCTCTTTGGAGATAATCTCGCATAGTGCAACGTCCTTGCGCGAAACGAGACCCCAATGGATGCAGCCTTCCGATACCTCAAATGGAACGACGATGTCGTCGGCCTCGTCGCGCCCGACTTATCGGTGCGCTTCGCGGAGCCGCGCTTCAACACGACGGTCGGCCTGTACACCCACGGCCAAACGTCCTGGACGCCCGACCAGTTTCTGCAGTTCCTCTCCGAGCGCATCATGAGTCCGGCCCGGCGCGACATAGAGCGCCTCTTGTTCCGTCGCGGCCTGTCGGAGTACGACGTGTTCAAGATCGCCGATGCCACTCGCGCCATCAACCCCCGCGACGAGCTGTGGCTGGCTCCCACCCCCGATGCTTCCATGGCCGAGGCGGCCACGGAGGTCTTCGACGCCATCTTCCTGCAGCGCACCGATGCGGCGGGAGACAGCGTCGATACGCCGGAGGGTGCGAACGTGAAGCGCTACGGGGCGAGCCAGGGCGCCTACGGCATCGTGAAGCAGCGCATCAGCCCGCTTTCCACCGACGTCGAGTCGGAGGTGGCTGCGTCCCTGTTGGCCGAGATGCTGGGCATGCCCTGCTGCCGCGCGTGGCGCTTCGGCGACGACGCGGTGTTCAGCGCATTCGAGTACGACTTCACCTGCGAGTACCTGGTGCATATGCGCCGTTTGTTCGATGGCCCGCGTGGCGAGAACGAGCTGGAGAATCTGCTGGCCGTGCGCCCCCAGTACGCCGACGACCTCTACTGCATGATCGCCTTCGACTTCATCACGCGCCAGGACGACCGACACCTGTCGAATATCGCCGTGCTGGTGACTAAGGGCGGCGAGTCGTTCTACCCTCTCTACGACAACGGCCGCAGCCTCTTCTACGAGGACACCGAGTCCTTCGCGCGGAAGGCCGCCGCCGACCCGCGCGCCTTCGCCACCACCTTCGGCTACGTCGGCACCTACTGGGACCACGCTCGCGACATTGCCGCTAAGGGCGTGCGCTTCGGCGACCTGCTGAACCTCGACGTGGATCCGCGCACCATTCGCGCCCTTCTCGTTGAGGCCGGCTTCACCGACTACCGCCTGGAAGCCGCCACGGAATGGATCGCGAATGCGATGGAATGCTTGAAGTCGCTGGGATGATGAAAGGCGAGCCAAGGGAACCGTTCCTCTGACCTACTCGTGACTTAAAGGTCGAAACTCTCGGGGGCTAGGGCAATCGCTTCTCGGGCGAGTTTCCTCTCGCCCATAGCCGGAGGTAAGCGAAGCTGATGAGGGCGGGCGGAACCGGCGCCGCTGCCTTCCAGAAGGGACGGCGCATGATCTGCGGATACTGACATGGAAAGCCTTTCGATGGGGGTGAATACAAAAGGAGAACGGACGCTTGCCCGTTCTCGTGCCCATCGTTCATGTGCGCAAGCCGAAACAACCTGAGGCGGGTTTTCACGGCCGACGATTGCTCAGGCTCTGCTCCGGTCAGCGTCTCGTCCGTATGCTCCCGAAGCCATCCCAATGCAGAGTTTCATGGCTGTTCCTGTCGATATTTGCAAACGCGGGGATTATCCCACCGGGCAAACGTGCTGGCAAGTAGCTGTTGTGCTGCAGTCGCTTTCATGTGCTCAGGAATAACAACGAATGCCGACTGTTGCCTCAGAGCGCTACTTAGCCTTAAATAGCGCAGAATACGGTTGTATAATCCATTGAAATCAGAAGAAATGATCAATCGTGGTGGTCGGCATGTCTTCCTCTTTTGATGAAACCTGAAGTATTTTCTTGAGGACGATCGAAAAGCACCGATGGTGAACCAGCAATCGGAAGCTTACGTTAAACATCTATGACCGCGCAGAGGTGGACGAACTCATCGACGTGCATGGAGTGCTGCCCGTTGAGGACGTACCAGAGGCGCTTCCTGCCCACGTCGATCCGGCGGGCGAGCTCGGCCACGCTGATGCTGCGGTCCTGTCGGGCGCGCTCTATCCTCGTGACTATGAGATCGGCCTGGTTCATCCGTCTCCTTGCTCTGAGCTCGCTCCCGGCATCTGGCGCAGGGGCGCGAACCCTTGGAGGTTCTCGAATCGTCGCAAACCGTACCAATTCTCCTGCTACGTATGGGGAAAAGGGCCTACTATAGGGCGGGTTGTTCCATTTTGGGAACACATGAGGGCAACGAAAGGATGTAGCGATGCGGGAGTCACCTGGCTACGTTTGTTCAGGGGTCATCTGAAAAATGCAACCAATTTTGCTCGAACGCCCGTTCCATCACATTTATTGACGTCAGAGACGCGGAGGAAGATGGGCTATGCGAAAAGCATTCGTATTATGATGCAAACATATGCTTGTTGAGAGAAGGATTGCGGCATGGTGGTATCGAAAAGGAAGTCTCTCGCTGGCATAAATGGCATCCCTTTGGAGCAGGACCAATATGCCGACTCCATCGTGTTTGGGATCTCCTCGCGCCCCTCCGATGGGGCGAATAGAACCGAATAGAACCGAATAGAACCGAATAGAACCGAAAAACACCCCTCTCGTTTGCTGCTTACCCGTCCATTCCCAATAATCTAGCCAAGCATCAAAGAAGGGATGTTTCTTTTCGGAAAGCCGAAGACGGAGAAACGAGCGGGGGGATCTCAGCAGCTTTTTCAAATACCAAAGCGATGGGGGCCGCTAATGGGTCCGGCGATCGCAGCCCTGCTGGTTTGATTTGATAGGCAGGCCGTAGCGTTGCTCAATCTTGAATCGCGTTTGCCTCAGCCGCCCGGCGATGTGCAGATGAGCTGAATGACGGAGCAGATCCGGTGTTTTCCGGATCTGCTCGGTATCGCCAGGTCAAGTGGAAGAGCCGGTCTTCATAAGAGCTCATGCTTCATCTGCAACTGCCCAGAAGAAAGGCGGCAGCCGCAATTGCTAGTTCAACGTTACGTCGTAAGATGCCAGCGTCTCGTAAGTGTCATTATCCCAGACCTCAATAACCATCTCGACGTTCGTCATTTCGCTAACGCTTGCGACATCATCGGAATCGGCATAGAAGAACGCGCCCTCTGCCAGCTTGCCAGGCAATACGACTTCGCCGCCCCAGAAATCGACCATCTTGCCATTGACGGAGCACGCATCAGAGGGAACCGTTACGTAGATGGGCTTGTCGGATTTATTGTTCACGTCAACAACGTAGCCCGAGCCTCCCCATTCGTCGCTCTTCTTCGCCACGACGTCAATCGTCCACATGTCGTCGTCAACAACGGTGACGGGAGTGAAGGAGGCATCGTAGGTCACTCCGCTGTCGGCAGAAGTAGCGTCATCTCCCTCGTCGCTAAGGATGCCCTCCATGCTCGCGGCATCTTCTTTGATCTTCGCTGCCTCTTCTGCGCTGACCTTCTGGAAGGTCATCTCCTCGCCATCAACAGCAATCGTAAGCTCTTCGCCATTCAGTTTGCCCGTTGCGGAACTGCCTTCGATGGTCAGCGTGAGTTCGGTACTGCTCTTTGCTTCCCAAGTGCCCGATATTTCCTCGCCCATCATATCAAGAACAGCAGTTTTGTCTTCGTTGAGGTCGAGTACGACGCTTATGCCGAACGCCTCCATGGCCGCAATGTCGTCTTCGGTTGCGCCTGCTACGTTCGTCATCTTCCAGCTTCCCTGGAAGTTCGCCGAAGCGTCTTTTTGCGCGCCGCTGCAGCCGGTAAACGCAAGGCTCAAAGCGATTACGAGCGCCAGCGCGGTGATCGATAACAGTCTCTTCATGATTTCCGTCCTCCTCAGTTCGAACGTTTTGTTCGTGAGACGGTTGCCTCACACCGCTATTGATACACTTCGAAAGTCTGCTAATCCATTACCTCGTTGGGTATTTTCTTGGGGCAAAAGAAAAAATACTTAAATTGAGTAGTGTCGCTGTCTTATGCATAACCGCAGTTCAATCACATGATTTCTGAATCCAAGGCCTAAATCGGATACTTCGGTTCTGAAAGTTGATGCGCGGACAATGTTTTGCTGGCATAATGAGCCGTGAGACTCGATCTTTTTCCTATCTGCTGCAAGCAACGATATGAATGGGGGGTTGTGCGTATGAGAAGGATAGTCGGCATCATTCTTTCGTTGGCGCTCGCCTGCGGGCTGTTGCTCGGTGCCGGCTGCGTCCGCTCGCAGAGCAACCAGCCGACCACCATCACCATCTGGCACGTCTACGGTGGCCAGACGGATTCTCCGCTCAACGATCTCATCGATGTTTTCAACAACACGGTTGGTGTCGAAGAGGGCATCCAGGTTGAGGTCGCCATGGTGTCGGACAACAAGAACATCCACAACGGCATCATTGCCGCAGCGGCGGGAGAGCCAGGGTCGCCGAAGCTGCCCGATATGTTCGTTTCCTATCCGAAGACCGTTCTTGCTCTGCCTGATCAGAGCATCCTTGTCGATTATCGCGATTACTTCACCGAAGACGAGCTTGCAGCCTTCGTGCCGGCTTTTCTGGAAGATGGCGAAGTCGACGGCCATCTTGTGTGTTTGCCCGTTGCCAAGTCAACAGAGTTGTTCTTCGTCAACAAAACCGATTTCGACCGCTTTTCCGCTGCAACAGGCGTAACCCTTGACAGTTTGAGAACGTGGGAGGGTCTCTTTGACGCTTGTTGCGTCTACGAGGAATGGACCGACAGCCTTACGCCGGATATCGAAAGCGATGGGAAGGCGTTTTTCGCCCATGATTACCACTTCGATTACTTCCAAGTGGGCATTGAGTCTCTCGGAACGTCGTTTTTCGACGGTGACGACATCTCGTTCAACTCGACGTTCGCCCGCGTGTGGCAGCCTTATGCGCGCGCGGCAATCAGCGGAGGCCTGTGGCTGGGAGGCGGCTATGCGACCGATCCCCTTCGGACGGGGGAGGTGGTTGCCAGCGTTGGCTCTTCGGCGAGCGTTCTGTATTACACCAACGAAGTTATTCGCGCCGACAACACCTCCGAAATCGTCGAGTTCGACATCATGCCCGTCCCGACATTCGCCGGCGGGGAGAAGATGGTGATGCAGCGAGGGGCAGGGATATGCACGGTAAAGTCGACGCCCGAAAAGGAGCAAGCCGCCATCCGGTTCCTGAAGTGGCTTACCGACCCCGAGCGCAATAGCCAATTTGCCGTAAGCACCGGCTATATGCCCGTTGTTCAGGAGGCGTACGATTCCTATTTGCCACAATGCATTGAAAAGCTAACCGACCAAAGATACGTTGAGCTTTATCGCGCCTACATAGAAACCCAGCGGGACTACCTGTTTTACAAAGCCCCTCAAACCGATTCGTATCTGCAGCTTGAAGATGCTTTCGAGTCGAACGTGCGAAAGCATCTCTCGGCGGCGCGCAACAGCTTCATCGAATCAGGAGACGAAAGCGGCGCGGCTCTCGACAGGCTCATCGCCGATAGCTACGAGCAGTTCAAGAAGGGAGTCTGATAATCCGGCAGCATGGATCCCGGTTACGAGCCATGCGATCGCGGAATGATGGCCTAGCATCTGTTTGTCGGGAGGTCAGATTCCCATAGATTGAAACCGGATTCTCGGTTGGCGAAAGGAGGGAGTCGCGCATGAACCGCATACGGCAGACGATCGAGCTTATGCATGCGACGTGCAAGGAAGTCTCCATGCGGCGCAAGCTTGTCGCATATTGGGCTTCGATGATCTTCGTCCTGCTTGCTGCGATGCTCATCCTCGCCAGCTTGTTCGGCGTGTTCTCCATCAGGGAGAGCAACCTCCGTCATGCGCTCGACGCCCATCATGCCAGCACAGTGGCAAGCGTCAAAAAGCAAACGAGCGTGCTTGCCGCCCATGCCATCGCGTTGTCTCAGGAATCTTCGAACGCCCTTGATCACCAGCTGCTCACCCATCCCACATCCAAGCTCAACGACGACCCGGAGGGCATTGCCCGCGCCGAACGCGCGTTGTTCTCCGTGTTGCGCACCGCGCTTGAGACGAGCCCGTGCAGCGGCGCTTTCGTCATCATCGACGCCACTGTCAACACACAGATCGACAACGCCGAAAACTCTCGCGCCGGCGTGTACATCAGGTTTGCGAATCTCAGTGTAAGCGAGGTTGTCGGTCAAGATATCGTTCTATTTCGCGGGACGCCCCAAATCGCTCGGGAAAACAGCCTCGAGCTCCATAATCGGTGGAGGCTGGAGTTCGACAGCTCTCTTATGCCCGGATACGAAACGATGCTCCGCGGTTCGACCGGGAGGGTTTCGGAAAGCTGCCGATGGACAAGCCGTTCGCAGCTTCCCGGCACCTGGGAGGGCGTGGCCATGGTCGTCGCTCCTGTCTGCTCTTCGAACGGAACGGTTCGCGGGGTGTGCGGTCTGGAATTGAACGATTTGCTTTTCAGCCTGTCCTATCCCGCGCAAGATAGCGAGTACGGCTCTGTGATGACGGCCGTAGCCCCTGTAAGCAACGACGTTGTGGACTTGCCCAAGGGCATGACCGGAGAGCTCAAATCAACGTATCTGTCCGACGCCGAAAAACTCTACGTTCGCGAGGACTCCGGCTTCAACGTGTATGAGGCGTCAAACGGCACGTTCGTCGGCCTTCACACGCCGCTTGGCCTGCAGACAACAGACGGCGAGGACGTGTGCGCCATCACCCTCGTTCCCCGAGAGTATTACAGCGCGATGGCCTTCGCCGACCGCATGAAGATCATCGTCGCCTCTTCGCTCCTGTTCGTCGTCGCGCTTATGCTGTCCCGGTATTTGTCGCGTCGATTCGTAAGGCCGATATCCGATGCGGTTGACGCCCTCAAGGCGGACGGATCCATCGGGGACGGCCTGACGGGTTTTTCCGAAATAGACGCGCTCGTTTCAGTATTGGATTCGAAAGCGGCGAGCATCAAGCCGAGCTTGCTTCCTCCCGATGTCTCCTCTTTGCTCGATGAGTTTTCGGCTCGTTTCGCCACGCTTACCGCCACGGAGCGCAAGATAGTAAAGCTTTATGCCGACAACTTGGAAACGAGCGAGGTCGCCGAGCGTCTGTTCATCAGCATCCATACCGCACGCAAGCACAATGCGAACATATATCGCAAGCTGAACGTCGGCTCGCGTGAAGAGTTGGTGCTCTATCTGGAGCTGTTCCGCCGATGCAAGAAGCTCGATGCCCTCTTCGGCGAAGGGGGCGCTTCGCAGAATCCGGAGGCTTAGCTGCCGGTCAGGCTCCTGATCAAATTAAGTACTTTCCCGCGTTCGCGTTGAAATACCCAATAAGGTAATGGAACTTCGCGGACCTCCCCCCGCATAATGCAGTCAACGGAAGGGCTCTCGCCCTGACCTCGCCCCGCAATTCAAACCCCGTCTCGGCGCTCGCCAAGAACTGCGCGGCAGCTATCAAGCGGGCTAGGAATGCAGGCGGCCCTTCCTCTGTGGCGTCGCAGTGGCTGAATGCTGCATTCGGTAAGGGAGGATGAACCATGGGACTGTTCGGGAAGCTTTTCGAGAAGAAAGAGTGCGCTATCTGCGGCGGAGAAATCGGTCTTTTGGGCAACCGCAAGCTTGAGGACGGCAACATGTGCAAGGCGTGCGCAGCCAAGCTGTCGCCATGGTTCGATGAGCGCCGGCACTCGACCGTCGCGCAAATCGAGGAGCAGCTTGAATACCGCGAATCTAACAAGGAAAACGTCGCCGCGTTTCGCACGACGCTATCGCTCGGTGAAACCGCCAAGGTTCTTCTCGACGAATACGTAGGCCGCTTCATGGTTACCTCGGCGCGCAATTACTCGGAAGCGAACCCCGATGTGCTCGAGCTTTCCGATATCACGGGATGCACTTACGATATCGACGAGGGCATCGACGAGGTGACGCGTTTCGACGAGAACAACGAGGCCGTAAGCTACGATCCTCCGAGATTCACCCACTCCTACAATTTCTATGTAACCGTTTACGTCAACAACCCGTATTTCGACGATATGCGCTTCAAGGTGAACAGCCGAACCGTCGAAGTCGAAGAGAGGCGCGGGCCTGCGGTTTCTGCGAACCCGGGCAGCATCAACCTCGTTATCGGCTCGCTTTCGGGAGCAGAGACGTTCAATCCCGAAGCCAGCGTCGAGTACTGTACGTACCGCGACCTGTGCGAAAGGATAGTAGCAACCCTTCTTGAGAACCGCCAAAGCGCACGTGAGGAAATCGCAGCGGCGGCGGCGCCCAAAGCAGCGGTTGCGTGCCCGTATTGCGGTGCGACAACAACGCCCACAACGACGAACTGTTGCGAGTTCTGCGGCGGAGCCCTTGGCGATTAGGCTTCGCGCTGAATCGGACACCGGGCAACTGATCAACGGAGGCGGCCATGGCTTCGAGCGTGAAAAACTACCAGTGCCCTTCCTGCACGGGTCCTCTCGGATTCGATGCGGAAACAGGGTTGCTCGTATGCCCCCGACGCCATAGAGGCCCTCTATGGCGTGCGCACCGAACCCGAGGCATCGGCTGAAAAGGCCGACATGGGTTCCAAAGAGGGCGGTTCGCCTTGGAGCCTGGCGGGAACAGGGGGTTCGACGATGCGGAAGAGCAGGAGATGCGATCATGCTGCTGCCCCTCGTGCGGGGCCGAGCTCGTTTGCGATCATGCGACCATAGCCGCGTCGTGTCCCTGCTGCGACAATCCGACCGTGATCCGATCCAGGGTTGCAGGCGCGCTCAGGCCCGATCTCGTTATCCCGTTCAAGTTGGAGAAAGATGCGGCCGTTGCTGCGCTGAAGAAGCATTACGTGAAAAGGCCGTTTCTGCCGAGGTGCTTCAAGGATGAGAATCGAATTCAATCGATCAAAGGGATCTACGTCCCGTTCTTCTTGTTCGACTACACTGCTTCCGGGATCTCTGATTTATATAGTAAATAGTGCATATTTAGACAAAAGGAGAGGCCTCAGCCTCTGTATTTTTTGAGCTCATCTTTCTTGTGCTATGCTGGGCGCGGCAACTTCGCTGAAAGGACTTCCATGGCCGTCTCGCAACTCGACTCTTGTGCGCTCCTTCCCTTTTCCGCCGGACAGCTCACGCCGATGCAGGCGATTGAGGCGCGCCATGCCGTGCGCAGCTACATCGACGAGCCCCTCGCGCCCGAGGCGGTGGAGGTGCTGCGAGAGGCCATCGCCCGGGTGAACGAGGAAGCGAACCTGAACATTCAGCTTGTGCTTGATGAGCCGCGGGCTTTTACCGGCTTTAAGGCGCGGCTTGTGAACTTCACAAATGTGCGCAACTACCTGGCGCTTGTGGGGCCTGAGTGCAAGGAGCTCGACGGCATTCTGGGTTACTACGGCGAGCAGCTGATGCTGCTGGCCCAGTCGCTCGGGCTGAACAGCTGCTGGGTCGGGGGCACCTACAAGGTGGTGAACCGCGCTTACAATGTGGATCTGGGCCAGAAGCTGGCCGCCGTGATAGCGCTCGGATATGGGACCACGCAGGGGGTGCCGCACCGGTCGAAGGCGCCCCAGGCGGTGGTCCCGGGCTACGACGGGGCACCGGAGTGGTTCAAGCGCGGGGTGGACGCGGCCCTGCTCGCTCCCACAGCCTTAAACCAGCAGAAGTTCTCCTTCTCGCTTGACGGTGAAGTGGGCGACGTGCCGGTGGTGCGCGCGTCCACCAGGCGCGGTGCATTTGCCCAGATGGATCTCGGCATCGCCCAGTGCCACTTCGAGATAGGCGCCGGCCCAGCCCTCTACCGCTGGGCGGAATAACCGACTTGAAGAGCCAAGAGAACCGCTCTCTTGGCTCCCGCTCAGATCCCCGTAGGGGGCGACCTTGGTCGCCCCTGTTTTGTCGTGAGTGGTTGTCCCGCTCGCGAGGGCTGACCAAGGTCAGCCCCTACGGGGAGGTGCGGCGGGAAGAAGGGCGCAGCGCTCGCTACTTCCCCGGCATGACCAGCTTCAGCAGGCGCATCTTCCTTTCGTTGAAGGGCGGGTTGCGGATGCCGGTCTCGATGAGGGTCGACTTCTTCATGGTGGACTTGTAGTGAGTGAACGCGTCGAAGCCCACCTTGCCGTGATAGGCGCCGATACCGGAGTTCTGCACGCCGCCGAAGCCCATGGCGTTACTGCTCGCGTGAATGACCACGTCGTTGATGGTGGCCCCGCCGCAGCGCACCGCGTCCAGGATGTGCCGTTGGAACGCGCGGCTCTCCGAGAAGATATAGCAGGCCAGCGGATGCTTGATCGACCGCACAATGTCCAGCGCCTCGTCCACATCGCGCCAGGTGATGACGGGCAGCGCCGGACCGAAGATCTCCTGGCTCATGAGCGGGTCGTCAATGGACACGCCCGTCACCACGGTGGGCTCAATCTGCAGCGTCTCAGGATTGCGCCGGCCGCCGAAGGCGATGCGGGTGCCCTGGGGACGGTCGTCAATGAGCCGGCACACCATGTCGAAGTGCTTCTGATTGATCATGTGCGGGTAGTCGGGGCTGGCCAGCACGTCCTCGCCGTAGTACTCGTGAATCCACCGCTGCAATTCTTCCACGAACTCGTCGGCCGCATCCTCGTGCACAAGCGCGTAGTCGGGCCCCACGCAGGTCTGACCCGAGTTCAGGCACTTGCCCCAGGCGATGCGCTGGGCGGCGCGGCGGATGTCGGCATCGGCGGCGATGAACACAGGGCTCTTGCCGCCGAGCTCCAGGGTGACGCTTGTCAGGTTCTGGGCCGCGGCCGTCATGATCTCGCGCCCCACACGCGGGCTGCCGGTGAACATGATTTTGTCGAATTCCACCTGCAACAGCCAGTCGTTCATGTCGTTTGATCCGTGCCAGCAGTACACGTAGCGCGGATCGAACAGCTCGCGGCACATATCGCGCAGAAACTGCGACGTGTGCGGCGAGGTCTTCGACGGCTTCATGGCCACGCAGTTGCCCGCGCCGATGGCGTCCACTAGTGGAATGAGCGTCAGCTGCAGCGGGTAGTTCCACGGCGAGAGCACGGCGGCCACGCCGAAGGGGTAGGGGTACACCGTGGACGAGGAGGGGAAGTGCGCAAGTGGCGTAGGCACGTGCCGCGGCCGCGCCCATTGACGCAGCTTCCGTAGGTAAAGGCGAATCTCGTCGTAAACGAGCCCCAACTCGGTGGCGTACGACTCGAAGGCGGATTTTCCCAGGTCGGCGTGGAGGGCATCCAAGGCTTCCTGCTCGTGGGCAAGCAAGTAGGCTTGCAGCCGGCGCAGCTGGCGCAGGCGGAAATCCACGGGTAAGGTGGCGCCGGTCTCGAAGAAGGCTTCCATCTCGTTGATCTGGTTCTGCACGTCAGCCATGGAGGTGGCAACGCCGTAGTTGTTGGGGATGGGGGTCGTGGAAGGCGTGGAAGAGGTATCGTTCATGAGGGGGTTCCTTTCGAGGGAAAGTTACAACCGACGCAGCACGTCCCAGCCGGCCATGGTGATGCAAGAGGGAACGACCTTGCCGATGAGGCGCAGCGCCGCCGACTGAGGGCTCGCGCAGGCCACAGCGAAATGGGCCTTGTTCGCGCAAAGCGCTCGGTGCACCACGTCCTGCGGCGTTTGCTCGCCGAGGAGGTGCCCCACGTCGTGGCCGCCGCCGGAGGTGCGCGCCACCTTCTCGAAGCCGGTCTTCACCCAGGTCGGGCAGAGCGCCGTGGCGGTGATGCCAGTTCCGTGCAGCTCCCAGCGCAGGGCGCGCGTGTAGTGCAGCACGAACGACTTGGTGGCGGCGTACACATTCATATGGGGCAAGGGCGTGAAAGCAGCGGCGGAGGCCACCTGGATGATGCGGCTGCCCCGTTCCATATAGGGCAGCGTCGCACGAGTCATATCCACCAGCCCGCGGCAGTTCAGGTCGATCATGGAATCCACCGCGGCATCGGAGATGGTCTGCCAATCGCCGAACTTGCCGAAGCCGGCCGCGTTCACCAAGAACGTGACGCGGGGGTCTTCCGCGGAAAGCGTTGCGCGAATGTTCGCGATGTCGGCCTCGCTGGTGAGGTCGGCGGCTACCGCGCGGGAGGGCGTGTCCAGCTCGCCGGCCACGTCTGTCAGGGCCTTCTCGTTGCGCGCAACAAGCCACAGCTCGTCGGCCACCTGCTGCGCATCTAGCTGCCGCGCGAACTCGCGCCCCAGCCCGGAGGACGCGCCCGTGATGATGGCTACTCGTTTCGAAGGATTCATGGAAAGTCTCTTTTCTGAACAACCGTGGGTTTAACCTAACAGTCAGAAGGCTGTTTCCGCACTGGAAGCGGGCAACCGTTACAATGATGTGGCTCTATAAAAGCTCGAAAGGACCAAAGCCTCATGGCTGCTGAAAAACCAACGCCGCCCTTCGACACGTTCGTGTTCGATGTGGACGGCACGCTGCTCGATACGCTTGACGACCTCGTCGTGCTCACTAACGATGCGCTCGCTGAATTCAATCTGCCCCCGCGCACCCGCGAGGAGATCAACTCCTATGTGGGCAACGGCGTGAAGGCGCTCATGTACCAGGCGGTTCCTGAAGGGACGCCCCAGGACGTGGCCGACGCCTGCCTCGCCCGCTGGAAGGAGAACTACGGCACCTATCCCAACAACCTGACGAAGCCCTACCCGGGCATCCCCGCCCTGCTTGCCGAGCTGCGTCGGCGCGGTTGCAAGCTGGGCGTGCTGTCGAACAAGTTCGATGGCGGCGTGCAGTTCATCATGAACAAGTGTCTCCCCGACGCTGTGGATGTGCAGCATGGGGAAGGCGGCCCGCAGAACTTTCCGCGCAAGCCCGACCCCACGGGTCTGCTCGCCACCATTGAAGAGCTGGGAAGCACGCCAGCGCGCACGGTGTATATCGGCGACTCTCCGGGAGACATCCACGTGGCCCGCAATGCCGGCTGCTATGCGGTCGGTGTGGACTGGGGCTACCATGACCCGGCCGATTTCGCCGCCGAAGGCTGGGAACCCGACCTGCTCGTGAGCGATCCGAAGCAGATTCTCGTTCTTGCTCCGGAAGTCTAGCGCCTGTGTCGCAGCGAGCCCACCTCATACTCTCCTGGGTTATCGTCGCCCTGTGGGCGGCCGTGATCTTTTTCATGTCCGCCCATACCGGCAGCGATTTCGACGGCACCGGCCCCTTGGCCGCGATCAAACGCTGGCTCGTGGGTCTGGCGGCCCCCGTTTTCGGCCCCGACACCGACATCGTGAACGTGGCGGCCCACTTTACCGAGTACCTGGTGTTTGGTGGGCTGCTCGTTTTGGCCGCGCGGCGCACATGGCCTGCGCTGGGTTGGGGAAAGCTCGCCCTCGTCGTCATCGCCCTCGCCAGTCTTTACGCCGTGACCGACGAGTTCCACCAATCCTTCGTCCCCGGCCGCGTGTGCGACCCCGCCGACTGGCTCACCGACACCCTGGGAGCCGCATTAGGAGCTAGCGCTGCTGTTCTTGCGCTTGAAAAGATGTTGGCAAAGAGGCAAATGGGTTGATCGGGCGAGGCAAGCGGCGGGATCAGAGAGCGAAAGTCTCCGGCAGATCTGGAGGGCGATTTCGGGCGGAAATTTCGACTTGTTAGGCATGTGCATAGGTTCAAGTACGCACCGAATTGCTATGTATAATGTAATTCATGTATTAATATGCGAATCGAATACGATCATCTAATTCGCACTATTATTGAGCGCCTGGCAAACTCTAACAAGTCGAAATTATTGTCCTCGCAAAGTGCTAGTCCTGCGAGAAATGGGCGCGAGGAGCTCCTGCGCCTACTCCGCGTCCCCGTAGCCGTCGGGGTTTTGGGACTGCCAGCGCCAGCCGTCCTCGCACATGCGCGCCATGTCGTATTCGGTCGTCCAGCCCAGCTCGTCGCGGGCCTTCGTGGCGTCGGCGTAGCACTCCGCGATGTCGCCGGGGCGCCGGGCCATGATGCGGTAGGGAATCTCGTGGCCGCACGCAGCCTCGAAGGCGTGAATGACGTCGAGCACGGAAGAGCCCTTCCCCGTGCCCAGGTTGAAAATGCCCACGCCCCGGCGCGTTCCGTCTTCTGCCGGCTCGCCGGCCACCGAGCCGACGCCGATCGGCTCGCCAGTGCCCACGCGTCCGGCCATCCAATCGAGCGCCGCCACATGGCCGCGGGCCAAGTCCACCACGTGAATGTAGTCGCGCACGCCGGTGCCGTCAGGGGTGGGGTAGTCGTCGCCGAACACACCGACCTGCTCCAGCTTGCCTACGGCCACCTGAGCCACATAGGGCAGCAGGTTGTTCGGAATGCCCTTGGGATCCTCGCCGATGCGACCGGATTCGTGGGCGCCGATGGGATTGAAATAGCGCAGCAGCACGACGTTCCACTCGTTATCGCCCGTGTACAGGTCGGAAAGGATCTGCTCGAGCATCGATTTGGTCCAGCCATAGGGGTTGGTGGCGTCGTGCTTCGGGCAGCTCTCAGTGATGGGCACGAACTCCGGCTCGCCGTACACTGTGGCGCTCGACGAGAACACGATGTTCTTGCAGCCGTGCTCGCGAGCAACTTCGCACAGAACCAGGGTGCCGGCGATGTTGTTCCAGTAGTACTCAAGCGGCTTGGCCACCGACTCGCCTACGGCCTTGAAGCCGGCGAAGTGGATAATGACGTCCACGGCGTGCATGGTGAAAATGGTCTCCAGGGCCGCGCGGTCCAGAATGTTCGCCTCGTAGAAGGTGAGAGAGGGCCCCGGCGCAACCTCGCGTACCGCAGCGCCGGCCACAGCCGCGACGGCCTCGGCCTCTTCCTCGTTGGGCAGATCGGCAAACACGGGCGCCACGCCGGTGATTTCGCCCACGCGCCGCACGGCCTCGCGACTGGAATTGCTCAGGTCGTCCACGATGACGACCTGGTAGTTACGCTCGAGCAGTTCCACCACGGTGTGGCTACCGATGAACCCGGCACCCCCCGTCACCAGTACGCAGGTTTCGGCGGGATCTTTCGCAAGCAGGGCGTTCGCCATGGGAGCCTTCTTTCTTGGAAACGACGACGCAGGTTTTGCGCTCTTGAATCGCATGACGCTATGGTATCAGGTTGGGATGGCTTGCCGCTATATTTGATGGAAAGCGCATGGTCAGGGCGGCCAGCGAGTTAGGGGGTTCTCCTGACTCGCTTAGGGCAAGTCAGGAGTCGAGAGAACCGTCCTCCGACTCGCGCCCCCGCCTCACCCGCGCCCAAAGAAAGCCGCCTTCAACGAAAAGGCGACTTCTATGGCTCGCATCCTCTATAATCGTTCTCGCAACAAAACTCGCAGAAAAGGCCCAGGAGGCATTGCTCATGGCTGACATTCATTTTGGAACCGACGGCTGGCGCGCCATCATCGGCGAAGATTTCACGCCCGACAATCTGAACCGCGTCGTCGCGGCGGCGGCCCGCATCTTCAAGGAGGAGGCCGTGGCCGCTGGCCGCGATCCGCAAGCCCCGGGTATGCTCATCGTCGGCCATGATTGCCGCCAGGACGCCCACGCCTATGCCGAGCTGGCCGCGCAGGTGGCCGCAGGCGAGGGCTTCAACGTGCTGCTCACCGAGGACTATTGCCCCACGCCCACGCTGTGCTGGTCGGTGGCCCATAACGACGACGCGGTGGGCGGCATCATGCTCACGAGCTCCCATAACCCCGCCGAGTATCTGGGCGTGAAGCTGCGCATGGCCGACGGCGGCGCGAGCCCCGCCGAGTTCACCGACCGCGTCGAAGCCGTGCTGCCGCCCGAGCCGACGGACATTCTCGGCCCCTTCCAAACGGCCGACCTCATGACCGACTACCTGGCCGCCCTGCGCGAGCTGGTCGACGTCGAGGCCATCCGCGGCGCCAACCTGCGCGTGGTGTGCGATCCGCTTTACGGCGCCGGCCGCCACTACCTGGCCGACCTTCTGCGCGACATGGGCGTGGAAGTCGTGGAAATTCACAACGCGGAAGACCCCACCTTCGCCGGGCTGCATCCCGAGCCCATTCAGCCCTGGGTCGATGAAGGCCTCACGAAAGTGGGCGAGCTGGGCTACGATGCCCTGTTCATCAACGACGGCGACGCCGACCGCATTGCCGCTGGCGACTCGCGCGGCAACTACGTGAACGCCCACCGCATCATCACGCTGCTTACCAAGCACATGGTCGACCGCGGCGAGACGGGCCGCGTGGTGTCCACGGTGACGGCGTCGGCTATGCTCGACCGCATGTGCCGCAAGCTGGGGCTGGAGCTCGTCAGTACGCCCGTCGGCTTCAAGTGGATCTACGGCGAGATGGAAAAGGGCGGCGTCATGATCGGCGGCGAGGAATCCGGCGGCATCGGGCTTCCCGATCACGTGAAGGAGCGCGACGGCCTGCTCATGGCACTCTTGCTCACGGAATGCATGGCCCAGTCGGGGAAGGACTTGGGCGCGATCATCGACGAGATGCTCGCCGATATCGGCCGCTTGGAGTTCGCTCGCCGCGGCCTTTCCATTACCGACGAGCAGATGGCCCGCTTCCGCGCCGAAACCGTGCCCGCGTACACGGCCGACGAGATCGCCGGCAAGCGCGTGCTGGACGTGGATCGTCGCGATGGCGTGAAGCTGCTTTTGGAAGGCGACGCCTGGGTGATGATGCGCCCCTCCGGCACCGAGCCGCTCGTGCGGATCTACGCCGAGGCGGCCACCACCGACGAGGTAAACGAGCTTCTGGATGCTGCCGAAGCGGTGGTCACGAGCCTGTAGGCCGTCTCGGCACAACGCGCACGAAAGGCCGCCAGAGCCACTGTGCCCTGGCGGCCGCCCGACTTTTGAAGTGCTGTTTGTAAAACAACCAAAATAGCGAAAAAATAGTGAAATTGGAGTTTCGCTATTCGCTATTCAGAAGGTCTCTCTACCGCAGCTTTTTTAGCAGGGCCCAGGCGCGTTGTTTGTCGGCGGGGGTGTTCATCATGCCCTCGAAGTCTTGGAAGATGACGGCGGTGCGGCCCATCAGGCGGTTGTCGGCGTCCAGAGTCACGGGCGTGCGGTAGGCGGCCGAAAGCGTCTCGGCGGCGAAGGCGTCGCAGGCCACAAGGGCCACCGGGTCGAGGCCTTCCACGATAGTTCGCACGTCTTCCGCGCCCAGCTTGCCCTCGTCGGTTTCCACGACCACCCGTGCTAGCGGGGCGGCGCCGAATTCCAGACTCGCCGCCGACTTCTCCAGGGCCTCCAGGGCTGCGTCGCCCAAGGGGGTCTCGCTCAGCACGAGCAGCGTGGAGGTTGGCGCGCCGGTCAGGTGGCTGCCGTACAGCATGAGTACCGATTCGCCCGTTACCTCAAAAATGTTACTCTTCACGGAAGAAATCACACTCCCTCTTGCGCTGCGCCCGCGCTCGCGATAAAACATTCCTGTATATAGTAGCAAATTCCAAGGAGGCGCCCATGTGCACCAATGGAGTCAACACCGGCCAGCTGGAAATGATGATCGACCAGATCGACGACCACATTAAGCTCGAGCGCCGCCATGCGCACGATCTGGGGCATCTGGCCTCCGACGCCGGGTTTGCCACGGTGGGGGAGAAGCTGCATGATGTGATGCACCTGCTCGACGAGGTGCGCGCCGCCCTGGACGAGGCCAAAGAGGCCATGGAAGACGACGCGAAGGATGCCGCCGGCTTCACCGTCGCCCGCGTCTAGGCGGCGCGACCGATGAGCAACGACCTCGTTCGCTTCTCCGTGGCCATGCCCGAGGGGCTGCTCATGGAGTTCGACCAGCTGGTGGCTCGCCGCGGCCTGGCGAAGAACCGCAGCGAAGTGGTGCGTGATTTGGTGCGCGACGCCCTCGTGGAAGAAGAGTGCGCAACGCCCGGGGGCCTTGTCATGGGCACGCTCACCATTATTTACGGCCACCACTCCAACGATCTGCAGGAGAAGCTGCACGCCATTCAGCACGACTACTTCGACACGATTATCTCCACGATGCACGTACATGTGGACGAGCACATGTGCCTGGAAGTCATCGTCATGCGCGGTGAAACGGGCCTCGTGCAAAGCGTGGCGAACCTCATTTTGGGCACCAAGGGTGTGAAGAACGGCAAGCTGGTGCTCACCACCACGGGAAGGTTTATGTAATGGCAGACGAGAAGGTAATGCTGGGGCATGGTTCCGGCGGTTCCATGATGAAGCGCATCATCGACGAGGTGTTCTTCGAGGCCTACGGCACCGACGAGCTTCTGCGTGGCGATGACGCGGCGGTGCTGCCGGCCCTCGCGCCCGGCGAGCGACTGGCTTATTCCACGGACAGCTTCGTGGTGACGCCACATTTCTTCCCCGGCGGCGACATCGGCCGTTTGGCTGTGTGCGGCACCGTGAACGACGTGGCCACCTCCGGCGCTCGCCCGCTGTACCTTTCGTGTGCCTTCATTTTGGAAGAGGGCTTTCCCATGGATGACCTGCGCCGCATCTGCGCTTCCATGGCCGAGGCGGCGCGCGAGGCCGGCGTGCGGTTCGTCACCGGCGACACCAAGGTGGTGAACCGGGGCCATGGCGACGGCATCTATATCAACACGAGCGGCGTGGGCGCCCTTGCCGAGGGCGTGAATCTCGGTGGCGCGCAAATCCGCCCCGGCGACGTGGTGCTGGTGAGCGGCACCCTGGGCGACCACGGCATTACCATCATGAGTTGCCGCGAGGGGCTGAACTTCTCGGCGAATATCGAAAGCGACGCGGCGCCGTTGAACCACCTCATCGCTGACGTGTTGGCTGCGGCGCCGAACACTCGTTGCTTCCGCGATCCCACGCGCGGCGGCATTGCTTCGACGCTGAACGAGCTGGCCGAGCAGTCTGGCACCGACATCACGGTGGACGAGGACGCCATTCCCGTGAAGGACGCCGTGCTGGGCGCTTGCGAGATGCTCGGCTACGATGTAATGCAGGTGGCCAACGAGGGCAAGATGGTCTGCGTCGTGGCCGCTGACGAGTCCGAGGCGGCGCTGGCCGCCATGCGGAAGAGCCCCTATGGCGCCGATGCCGCCATTATCGGGCGCGTGACCGAGGCCGACCCGGCCCGCGGCCCCAAGGTGTTCCTGCGCACCGCTTTCGGTAGCACCCGCATCTTGGACATGCTCGTCGGCGAACAGCTCCCCCGCATCTGCTAGTTCGTTACGCACTCCTTAGCCGCCCCCTGAAAAGTTTTCTATTTCTACTTGCGCTTCGGCTCTTTCATGGTATCTTGCGCAGTGAAGTAACCGGGGGCGGAAAGTCCCTGCTTCATAGACGAGGATTATCACCCGAGAACGAAGGAGCTTCCCATGTCTCATCCCGTAATTGAAGCTGACGAGTGCATCGGCTGCGGCATCTGCGTTGACGCGTGCCCCCAGGAAGTGCTCGAGGTTGTCAACGGCGTTGCCGATGCCGTGAACGAGGAAGCCTGCATCGCTTGTGGCGATTGCGTCGAGGAGTGCCCCATGGGCGCTATCCCGGAGATCGTCGAGGACTAGCTCTCAATTTCCGGTAAGTGCGATTGAGCGCGGAGTCTTCCAGAGTCTCTTTTATCGAAATCCATTGAAAGCCCGTTGCTGCTGCAGCGGGCTTTCTTGCGAATTGAGTAAATGAACACGCAAAATGAGGTAGCCTGTCGTACCTTAAAGGGGTAAAATTGGCAAAATGAAAATGAGTTACCCCGCGAGAAGCAACATTCAGGAGTCACGTCGTATGCGAAAGAGCAACTGGATCATAGCCGCTGTGCTTCTGCTGGCTTCCGTTGCCTTCCTCTGGATTTGGCATGCGCTGCAGTTCGATCTCGTGGACAACCCCCTCGATATTGTGGTGACGGTTGTCTGGTGGGTCGTTATTGCCGCTGCCTGCGTTGCCATTCACTGGGCCGAAAAGAAGCGCCAGGAACGGATCCGCACAATCTTCGTTGCGCCGGGGCTGCTCTACAACAGCGAGATGGGAGTGGTGCGTCTGAGCCCCGATGATGAGGTGGTCGACGCGTTGCAGGCGATTCTCTCGAACCTTACCTTTGGGTTCGAATTAGCCGAGCTGCCTGCCAACTCACGGGTGCGCTTCCAGCGCATCGTGCATTCCTCGAAGTTCGGTGACGCGGGAGCCACCTGGGAGGGCGATGTCGTGGAGGTTTCACGCCCCGATCGCCCCAGGGAGTTCCATGATCGCAATGAATTGGCCTCTCTGGTTCGCGGCGCCGTTTAGCAAATTTCTCTGAACGACTTTCTTTATGGCGGCTTCGGCCGCTTTTTCTTGCCTGTCATTTCCATTTCAGAACAGAAGAATGACAAATTCGTATCAAATGCAATGTCATTATCCTATCAACTTGCCGCAAAAAGCGGCTTCCCTCTTTGAAGCTGCGTAGAATTCTCATCGATATTGAAATCACTCTGCATTACGCGTATCGCCGGTGTTTTCGGTATCGCACTCACAGCCCGAAATGTGAGGATGCAAGGCGGCGAAAAGGCCGCCGGGGTTAAGGAGAAGTTGGTGGAAATGAACACAATACAGCGACTCGCCGACGCGCGTAACTGCCTCGAGGGAAAGATCGTGGCGGTCGCGCTCTCTCTGCTTATGGCACTCTCGTTCCTGAACGTCTCGGTGTTTGCCGATGCTGCGCTGGCCGTCGAAGGCTTCGATGGCGAAGTGGGCGAGAAGACGACGGAGCCAACGCCGCCTGAAAATGATCCGGAGAAGACGTCCGAGAGCGTTTCGACGCCGACGAATGATGGCGCCAGCGAGACGCCCGGCCAGAAGGACGACGGCTCCCTCGATTCCTCGACGTCCGATGGCCTGCAAAACTATGCGGCTGCCCTGACCGTCGATACCGATGATGTGACGGTGAAGCTGACCACTGCGGGCGCGCTTCCCGAAGGAGCGCGGCTGACGGTTGATGTGGCGGAAAACGACGAAGGCAAGACCGCCATGGAGAAGGCCCTGGAAGAGGGGTACGGGCTGTACCGCATCTATCGCCTCGGCCTTGTTGACGAGTCGGGCGACCCGCTCACGCTTTCTGGCATAGATTACCGCGTTACCGTGACGTGGCGCGGCACGTTTGCGGGCGAAATGAAGGCGTACCGCATTGATGGCCCCGAAACGGTCACTGAAATAACGCTGGAAAAGCCCCTTACGACTCAGGGCGATATCAATCCCAACGCTCTCACGTTCTCCACTGAGTTGCTCAATGCTCCTTTTGCGTTCGCCATGCCGACGTCCGAAAAGGAGGGCGACAAGCCGAGCGAGCCTGCCGACCCGACCAATCCTGAGCAGCCCGTAATTCCGGGTGATGAGAACATCGGTGAAGGCGACGGCGACAACGTCGAAAACGGCAACGGTTTCGGCAAAGAAGGCGAATTGCCCGGCACCGATAACGGCGATACCGATACAGGCACTGACGCTGACGCGGACGCTCCGGAGCAGCCTGCGCCGTCCGAGCCCGCCGCTAACAAGCCCGTCGACGACTCGGACAACGAGCATCAGCTCACCCTGTATGTGGGCGAGGTTCGCGATCTGCACCGTTTTGCCGCTTCTGGCGGCACGTGGGCTTCCGAAAACCCGGCTGTGGCCGAGGTTGCCACCACGGGCAAGGTGACAGCGGTCGCTCCGGGAGACGCGGTGGTGCGCTGCGGCGAGGTTACGATCAACGTCACGGTGCGTCCGGCTCTGACCGAAGACGCCGAAGGCCCCCAGCTTGCCTACTTCTACTTCCTGCCGCCCTCCGAGAATGGTTTGAACGGCGGTGCCGCGGTGGCGGCTGGCAGCGACATGAGCGGCGCTACGTTCCTCGGGTCGGGCGCCGCGCAACTGCCCTCGGGCTATGACGGACACAGCGCCCTGCTCAATGGCACGGTGCTGCCTTTCAGCAAGGATGCCAACGGCAACGAGATCCGCAACAATTACGACGTGCAGGTTGTTCCCGGCACCTTCACCATCGGCCCGGCCGGCTCTACGGTGGTGCCGCCGCGCAACCCGCTTCTGCCGCCGCGTTCGAGCCTGGGCGCGGGCATGCCGGCGGGGGCCACGACTCCGGCTGATGCCATTGCCGGCGTGGTGACGACGATGGTCGGAAGCCAGCGCGCCGCTGCCGTGGCCGAGCAGTTCGGGGCTGTGGCGGGCATCATTCTCGACGAGGACGTCCCCATGGCCGCAAACGTCTCCTTCGATAACGAGGAGCCCACGGTGACGCGTGTCGGCGGCGAGGTCATCGAGGACGACGCCACGGCTCTGGGCGCCTTCGACGAGCCCCACTGCTGGGTGCACTGGGTGATGCTCATTGGCGTTCTGCTCACGGTGGGCTACGCTGCCGTGGTAGTGGCGAACCGCCTCGGTTACGCCCGCAGGATTGACGACTTCAACAACTCGCTTACCAGCACGGTTACGACGGGAACCGAAGATACTCGCGCGGCCCGAGTCGCCCATAAGGCCTAAGGGCGCAAGCGGCCGCAGAGGCCGACGAGTCGCACGGATCAGGACGCGCGACCGGCGGCCAACTCCATGGACTGCCCGCACGGATCAGGACGTGCGGGCAGTCTTGTTTTCAGATCTGGTTGAGCAAGTTCGAAGAAGGGTGCGACGGGCTACTGAACCTGCCAGAACCCCGACTTGTCGGAGCCGACGCGGGCGATGAGCCCCAAATCGCGCAGTCGGCGGAAGCTGCGGCGCACGGTGCTCTCGCTGATGTTGAGGTTCTTGGCGATGCGCGGAGCGGTGAGGCGTCCGTCGATATCGAGCATGGCGAGCACTTTCTCGTCATTCAGCGTGAGGCTCGTGTCCTGCTGGGTCGCCCGGGCTCGCGCCGTTTGCTGCACTTCGGGCAGGTCAGCTCGGGCCATCGGTGCGGCGTTGATGGCGTTCGCGTGCGTTATCGAGGCGGTCAAAAGGCTGTCTGAATCCATGGGGAAGCACACCATAGTCTCGTCGTCGCGTAGTTCGAAGATGGGCTCGGGCGTGCCGGCTTCCATGCAGCTCATGCGGATGCGCGAGACCCCGTTGCCCCAGCCGTCGATGATGCCGAGCGAGCGCAGGGCCGCCACGAGATTGGGGTTGTTGGGCCGCGATGTGTGGCGTCCGAGGAGCGCGCCCACGGTCCAGGTGCGGGGCGGTCGGCCCACGTTGTCGATGCAGAGGCGGTCGGTGAACACGCTCACCTGCACGGGGGCGCCGCTGTCGTAGTTCTTATGGGCGAGCGCGTTGAGCACGGCTTCGTGCACCGCATCCCGAGGCGGTCGACCATGGCCACCGGCGGTGCCGAGACGGTAGGTGCCGTGCGGGGCCGGCTCCTCTTCCGGTAGATACTTCTCAAAGAGCAGCTCGACGGTTGAGTGCACTTGCTCGATGAGGGAACCGAAGACCTCGTCCTCGTAGATGGGCGTGCCGCCGTGACTTCCAAAAAACCCGATGCGCACCGTGGCGCCGGGGATGTACTGGTGCGGCCGGTTATGCAGCAAAAGGATGCCGGCATTGGTGGGGGTGCCGACGCCGGTCATGAGGCCCGCATGGCGCAGCGTTTGCTCGATGGCCGAGGCCTCGTCAAGGTCGACGGTGAGGTCGGTGTCGCGGGCCGCGCCGGTGAAGCGCGTGACGAGGCCCATGTTCAAATCGTCCAAGCTGGCCTGCACCACGGGACGCTGCTCCCACTTGACGTCGGCCTCCATATCGCGCTGCATGAGCCGATCGAGCGCCTCGTCGTCAAGGATGTGGTTCTCGCCATCTTTATAGAAGAAGAAAATACCGCGGAAGCTGATAGGGTCGTTGGCCGGCGGAATAACCACCTCCAAACAGAAACGACCGCTGTCGAGCACCAATTCCGCCGCGCAGGTGAGGTTGAGCGATTGCGCGATAAGCCCGGGAATGGTTTTCATGAGGCGGCTTGTGCGTCGCTTCACGGCGCCGCGGCTATCCACGTCAGCGTCCAGGATGAGACGGCCTCCACCGGCGTTGGCGATGCCGCAGACCAGCTCGAGGCATTCCGTGTCGCGCCAAGTGGCCCGGCGCGCGATAGGAAGCGAAGATTCGGATGGGAGCATAATGGCCTCTCTTACCCTGGCAGTACCGTCGCATTACATTATATATAAACAGCAGCTCTCTGTTCGACGACGAGAAGAAGGGAATGCCGGGCTCGTTTTGCAATGAGCAATCGACTCATAGACATAAATCGTTCATATATCGCTTCACGAGAGGCGCTTAGGAAAGTGAAGAGGCACGCGCTCAATTTCTTTGAATTCCCCCTGATAACAGCATTATTTTAGTTTGGCAACAGAAGCTCCGTGTCGTGCCTGCGCCATATTTCGGCGCGTATTGTGCTGGGAAGTGAGCTTGTCTCACTGAATGTTGTTGAGAAAACTTGACAGTACTAGACTAAGGTTTTATAGTGCATCTCAACATCATTCATCTATACGTGAAACTGTGAAAGCGAGGCAGTACACAATGGCTAAGATTCTTGGCATCGACTTGGGCACGACGAACTCCGCCATGGCCGTCATGGAGGGCTCCGAGCCCGAAATTCTGGTGAACGCCGAGGGCGATCGCACCACCCCGTCTGTGGAAGGCTTCCGCAAGGACGGCGAGCGCGTCGTCGGCAAGGCCGCGAAGAACCAGGCGGTCACCAATCCTGAGAACACCGTCTCTTCCGTGAAGCGCTTCATCGGCCGCTCCTACGACGAGACTCCCGAAGAGCAGAAGACCGTCAGCTACAAGGTCCAGAAGGGCAAGGACGGCCGCGCGGTCATCGATATCGACGGCAAGGACTACACTCCCGAGGAGATTTCCGCCATGGTGCTTCAGAAGCTGAAGACCGATGCGGAGAAGCAGGTGGGCCAGCCCATCACCCAGGCCGTCATCACCGTGCCGGCTTACTTCAACGACGCTCAGCGTCAGGCCACCAAGGACGCTGGCAAGATCGCCGGCCTCGAGGTGCTGCGCATCATCAACGAGCCGACGGCTGCGGCTTTGGCTTACGGCCTCGACAAGGTCGACCATGACGAGAAGATCCTCGTCTTCGACCTGGGCGGCGGCACCTTCGACGTGTCCGTGCTGGAGCTCGGCGACGGCGTGTTCGAGGTAGCCTCCACCGCTGGCGACAACCACCTGGGCGGCGACGACTGGGACCAGCGCATCATCGACTGGATGGCCGACAAGTTCCAGGCCGAGAACGGCATCGACCTGCGCAAGGACCCCATGGCCCTGCAGCGTCTGAAGGAAGCGGCCGAGAAGGCGAAGATGGAGCTGTCCTCCACCACGCAGACCAACATCAACCTGCCCTTCATCACCGCCGACGCCTCCGGCCCGAAGCATCTTGACTACACGCTGACCCGCGCCGAGTTCGAGCGCATCACCAAGGATCTGCTCGACCGCTGCAAGAAGCCGGTGGAGCAGGCGCTGAAGGACGCTGGCCTGAAGATGGGCGAAGTTGACGAGGTCATTCTCGTCGGCGGCTCCACCCGTATGCCGGCCGTGCAGGAGCTCGTGAAGCAGCTGACCGGCAAGGCCCCGAACATGTCCGTGAACCCGGACGAGGTCGTGGCCATGGGCGCCGCTGTTCAGGGCGGCGTGCTCGCCGGGGACGTGCAGGGCATCCTGCTGCTCGACGTCACCCCGCTGTCCCTCGGCGTTGAGACCATGGGCGGCGTGATGACCAAGATGATCGAGCGCAACACCACCATCCCGACCCGCAAGACCGAGATCTACTCCACGGCGGCCGACAACCAGACCTCCGTCGAGGTGCACGTCCTGCAGGGCGAGCGCGAGATGGCCGCGGGCAACAAGACGCTGGGCCGCTTCCAGCTGACCGGCATTCCGGCTGCCCGTCGCGGTGTGCCGCAAATTGAGGTCACCTTCGACATCGACGCCAACGGCATCGTGAACGTGTCCGCTAAGGACCTCGGCACCGGCAAGCAGCAGCAGATCACCATTTCCGGCTCCACGGCCCTGTCCGACGACGAAGTGGACCGCATGGTGAAGGACGCCGAGCAGCACGCCGAAGAGGACGCCGCTCGCAAGGAAGAGGCCGAGGTGCGCAACAACGCCGACGCTCTGGTGAACGCCACCCAGCAGACGCTGGACGAGCTGGGCGACAAGGTGCCGGCCGACGCCAAGACCCAGGCCGAGGAGGCCATCGCCGAAACCAAGAGCGCGCTTGAGGGAACCGACATCGACGCCATCAAGGCGGCCACCGAGAAGATCCAGCAGGCCGGCTACAAGCTCGCCGAGGTCGTGTACTCCACCGAGGGCGCAGCCGCCGGCGCCCAGGCCGCCGCTGCCGAGACGGCTCCGGCCGATGACACCATCGAGGCCGACTACGAGGTCGTCGATGACGAGAACGAAGGGAAGTAAGAACGATGACTGAGCCCGAGAAGGACCAGGTCACCTCTTCTACTCCTCAGGACGTGGCCGCCGATGTGGCGGCCACTGCCTCCGCCGACGACGCCCGCGCGGCCGAGGTGGTTGCCGACGCCGAGGTGATCGAGGCCAACGAGGCCGGCGAGCTGGATGCCGAGCTCGAGCAGGCCGCCGCTGAAGCGGTGGCGAGTGCGATCGAGGAATCCGAGGAGCTGGCCGCCGCCAAGGCCGAGGCCGCCGATTGGCAGGACAAGTACGTGCGCTTGCATGCCGAGTGGGATACCTACCGTCGGCGCATGACCGAGCAGCGCGAGGCCGAGAAGGTCCGCGCCACGGAGAAGCTCATGGAGAGCCTCATTCCGGTGCTCGACGATTTCGCCCGCACGGTGGACTACGCCGAGACCAACGGCGAGACCGGTTTGCTTGGCGGCGTAAAGGCCGTGCAGGCCAAGCTGTCCGATACGCTGGCCAAGGGAGGCCTGGTCGTGATCAGCCCCGCCGGTGAGGCATTCGACGCCCTTGAGTGCCAGGCCGTGGGTACGGTGGACGATCCGAGCGTTCCCGATGAAACGGTCGCGCAGGTTTACCAACCCGGATACAAAATGGGTACCAAGGTAATCAGGCCTGCTATGGTGACGATCACCACGGGCGGCCCCAAGAGGGAAAAGCCCGAAGAAGAGTAAGATAAACGAGGGCGGCCGCAGCTTGGCCGCCCTCGTGCTTGGAAGAGCAATTCTAAGTAACTAGCTAAGGTAATGGAGGTGGAACGAATGGCGTCTACGCCCGATTATTACAAAACGCTAGGCGTTCCGCGCACCGCCACGGCCGATGAGATAAAGAAGGCGTTTCGCAAGCTCGCTCGCAAGCATCATCCCGATGCCGGCGGCGACGAGGCCAAGTTCAAAGAGCTGAACGAGGCCTACGAAGTCTTAAGCGACGAGAAGAAGCGCGCGCTTTACGACCAGTACGGCACGGCGAACGAGAACCAGATCCCCCAGGGATGGGGCGGTGGCCAAGGCTTCAACGTCGAGGATATCTTCGGGGGCGGCGGGGCCGGCGGCTTCGGCGGCAGTTGGGCCGACATTCTGGAGAGCATTCGCCACGGTGAAGGTGCGTTTGGGGGCAACTGGGACTTCGGCGGCGGTTTTGGCGGCCAGCCTCAGCCCCGTCGCGGTCAGGATATGAATGTGACGCTGAACGTGACGTTCGACGAAGCGTTCAACGGCACGGAGAAGCGCATTACCGTGCGCATTCCCGGCAAGAGCGAGTCCGACACCCACACGGTGAAGGTGCCCGCCGGTGCTGTCGATGGCGGCCGCGTGCGCCTGAAGGGCCAGGGAGCTCCTGGCGAAAACGGTGGTGCGGCGGGCGACTTGCTCATCACCACTAAGATTGACGCGCATCCCTACTTCGGTCGCGATAAGGCCGACGTAACGGTTGATTTGCCGATCAATGTGGCGGAGGCAGCGCTCGGCGCTTCCATCGTGGTGCCCACGCCCGACGGCAAAAAGATCAAGGTGAAGGTGCCCGCTGGCACGCAAGACGGCAAGGTGCTCACCATTAAAGGCAAAGGAGCGCCCGATCTGAAGAACAAGGGGCAGTTCGGCAACTTGAAGATTCAGATTCACGTTGAAGTGCCCACGGACATGAACGACGAGCAGAAAAAGGCCATGGAGGACTTCCTCGCCGCGACGGGAGAGGAGAAGCGCCCATGGGCCTAGACGACAAGAATCGGCCGCTGTACATGATCAGCATTGCCGCGGAACTGGCGGGCGTGCACCCGCAGACCCTGCGTTCCTATGAGCAGAAGGGTCTGGTCACGCCGCGACGCACTAGTGGCAACACGCGCATGTACTCCCAGGCCGATATCGATCGGCTCAACCTGATCAACGAGCTGACGAGCGAGGGCATCAACCTCGCCGGCGTCACGCGCATCCTTGATCTGCAGAGCCGGCTGGATGAGCGCGAGGAAGAAGTGGAAGACCTGCACGCGCGGGTGCGCCGCCTCGCCGATCGCGTTCGCGAATTGGAAACCCGCACCCCCGTCGGCGCCATCGTCCGCGTAACGCCGACGAGGCGTTTACCATAAAGGAGAACGTATATGAGACTAGATAAATTGGCGGTGACGGCGCAAGAGGCTTTCCAGAACGCGATGGGCGTTGCTGGCGAAGCCGATGCCGCCGTTATCGAGCCCATTCACTTGCTGAAGGCGCTGCTCGATTCCGACGAGAACAACCTCGCCGCCATCGTGAAGCGCATCGGCGCCGACCCGGTCTGGCTGTCCCAGAACGTGTCCGACGAAATCGCCAAGATGCCCAAGCAGACTGGCGCCACTCCTATGGCCATTCCCGGTCAGGACCTTATCAAGGTCATCGATAACTCGGTGAAGATCGCCGAGAAGCTCGGTGACAGCTACGCGACGAGCGAGCACCTGCTCATTGCCCTGTCCGAGGACAAGGGTGCCGCGGGTCGCATCCTCACGACGGCGGGCGTCACCCGCAAGAACATCGAGGCGGCCTACGAGAGCCTGCGCGGCGACACCCGCGTTACCTCTCAGACCGACAAGACCCAGTTCGAGGCCTTGGAGCAGTTCGGCCAGAACCTCACTCAGCAGGCTCGCGAGGGCAAGCTGGATCCGGTCATCGGCCGTAACGAGGAAATTCGCCGCACCATCCAGGTGCTGTCCCGCCGCACCAAGAACAACCCGGTGCTTATCGGCGAGCCCGGCACCGGCAAGACGGCCATCGTGGAGGGGCTGGCCCAGCGCATCGTGGCCGGCGATGTTCCCTCGTCGCTGAAGGATCGCGAGATCGTCTCGCTCGATCTGGGTGCGATGATGGCCGGCGCGAAGTACCGCGGCGAGTTCGAGGACCGTTTGAAGAACGTGCTGCGTGAGGTGAAGGAGGCTGATGGCAACATCATCCTGTTCATCGACGAGCTGCACACTATCGTGGGTGCCGGCGCCGGCGGCGATTCGTCGCTGGATGCGGGCAACATGCTGAAGCCGGCTCTGGCTCGCGGCGAGCTGCGCGCCATCGGTGCTACCACCCTGGACGAGTATCGCAAATACATCGAGAAGGATGCCGCCCTGGAGCGCCGCTTCCAAACGGTGCTGGTGAGCGAGCCCACGGTGGAGGACACCATCGCCATCCTGCGCGGCCTGAAGGAGAAGTACGAGATCCATCACGGCGTGCGCATCACCGACGGCGCCATCGTGAGCGCGGCGGAGCTGTCCGACCGCTACATCACCGATCGCTTCCTGCCCGACAAGGCCATCGACCTCATGGACGAAGCGGCCAGCCGCCTGCGCATCGAGATCGACTCCATGCCGGAAGAGGTGGACGCCGCCGAGCGCAAGCTCATCCAGATGCAGATCGAGGAGCAGGCCCTCATGAAGGAGACCGACATGGCCTCCCAGGAGCGCCTGGAGAAGCTGCGCCACGACATCGCGGCCGCCCAGGAATCTCTCGATTCCCAGAAGGCCGAGTGGCAGAACGAGAAGGACGCCATCGTTGGCGTGCAGAACCTCAAGGCCGAGCTCGAAAGCGCTCAGCTCGATGAGGAGCGCGCCACCCGCGAGGGCAACCTGCAGCTCGCCTCCGAGATTCGCTACTCGCGCATTCCTCAGCTGCAGCAGCAGCTGCACGTGGCCGAGGAAGCCGTGAAGATGAAGCAGCAGGACGGCGCTATCCTGAAGGAAGAGGTTTCCGAAGAGGAGATCGCCTCCGTTGTGGCCGCCTGGACGGGCATCCCCGTGGCCAAGATGATGCAGGGCGAGATGGAAAAGCTCGTCGACCTGGAGGAAGTGTTGAAGGGCCGCGTCATCGGCCAGGACGAGGCTGTGGGTGTGGTGGCCGGTGCCATCCGCCGCAACCGTGCGGGACTTTCCGACCCGAACCGTCCCATTGGCTCTTTCCTGTTCCTCGGCCCCACCGGCGTGGGCAAGACCGAGCTGGCCAAGACGCTGGCCGAGTACCTGTTCGATTCCGAGAAGGCCATGGTGCGCATCGACATGTCCGAGTACATGGAGAAGTTCTCCGTGCAGCGTCTGATCGGAGCGCCTCCGGGATACGTGGGCTACGACGAGGGCGGCCAGCTGACCGAGGCCGTGCGCCGCAACCCCTACTGCGTGGTGCTGCTCGATGAGATGGAAAAGGCCCATCCCGACGTGTTCAACATCCTGCTGCAGGTGCTCGATGACGGACGCCTCACCGACGGCCAGGGTCGCGTGGTGAACTTCAAGAACTGCATCATCATCATGACCTCCAACGTGGGTTCGCAGATCATCCGCGAGCATGCGGCCGAGGGACGTGCCTACGACGAGGCTCAGGCCACCGGCGGCGAGACCATGGGCGAGATGGCCGAGAAGATGATGTCCATGACGCCTGAGCAGGCCGCCAAGCGCATGCAGGAGTTCACGAACAAGATCCAGGACGCCCTTTCCACGACGTTCCGCCCCGAGTTCCTGAATCGTATCGACGACGTGATCACCTTCAACGAGCTGTCCATCTCGGCTATCGAGCCCATCGTGGATTTGCAGCTCGAGCAGGTGCGCGACCGCCTGCAGGCCCGCCACATCACCTTGGACGTGACGCCGGCGGCCATGGAGCACTTGGCCATCGACGGCTACGATCCGGTGTACGGCGCCCGTCCGCTGAAGCGTCTCATCCAGCGCGAGGTGGTCGACCGCATCGCCGAGAAGGTCATCTCCGGCGAGCTGCGCGACCGCAGCCACGTGCTGATCGACCTGGACGCCGAGGGTGATTACACCTGCCGAGTGGAAGGCCCCATGGACTTGGACGGCCTGAACCTGGACGACCCCAGCTTCCTCACGGCCGGCTCCGATCCGAAGGAGACCTTGCAGGATCTGGATACCCTGAGCAACGGCGACCTCGGTGAGGATCCCATCGCTTAATCCGCATACCCCTTTCACAGCAAGCGCCCGGGCAGCCAAGACCCGGGCGCTTTTGCGCGATTGCCGTCGCCTATTGTGCCCCCTATGCCGTTTTCGACTGCTTCTCAGCCTTCCGCGGCTTGCTGGTGACGCAAACCGGTGGCGCCAACACCTATCCAACTTATATAGGCACTCCCTGAGCGGGGGCTTGGTGTTCGAGATCGCACTCACCCTTCCTGATGACAAAAACGTCTTCTCTGGCGCACATTTTTCGACTTATACAGGCATTTTGATTCTCGCTAAGATTCCGCATAGTGCAGTTTGCTCGATTGAAGCTCCGGTGACCTGGGGTAATACGCCAACCTTCATTCATGGTTAAGCCTCCGGGTGTTTTGGTGATTTAAGAATGCCTGTATAAGTCAAAAAACGTGCGTAGAAGGCCCTTGTCGTGTCACCGTATCTCCGAGAGAGAAGTTAGGACGAAGTTGAGCAAGGTTCGAGATGTGTGACATTTACGATCTTGCAAGCAGGCAATGGCATTCAATGTGCGCTATGTTATAAACATCGCCTATGAATATCTATCTCTCACATATCAGCGCATGGTTGTTCTGGATTTGGTGGTCCAAGATGAATGCCATCCCTTTGGGGCTGTTTCATTCGGGAAAGTGCTTCGCACGCGATCGAATGCCGTCGTTTTCGTTGCCGACGGTTTCAATAATCAAGAATGCCGCCGGTTCGAAGCGCGAAGTTCGGCAAATACTCAATGCCAATGGCCAGAGCGTGCGACAGCTGTTGGTGCGCGCTGGTATTGGCACTGGAGCTGATGGCTGTCTGTACGTTTGCGTTCCGTACGTGAAGGGCAGGCGCTGTTCGGAGAAAAATATCCACTTCCACCAAGTGAGTTGCGCGCTGCCTCGGCGATCGTTTGTGAAAGTGGCAGAAGGCTTGTATGTTGCTTCGCCCGAGCTCACGTTTGTGCAGATGGCGAGCGTCCTAGAAGAAGGGGCACTGTGCGCCTGCGGTATGGAATTGACGGGTGGGTATCCTCTGGATGCCGAGTTTCGCCCCGATGGAGAAGTCGTCTACGTGCGGGCGCCCGTCACGTCGCAAACGCTCCTCGCGGCTTACGCTGATCGCTACCAGGGCCGAGGCGGTACCAATAAGGCCCGGCGGGTGACGCGGCATCTTTGCGACAAATCCGCGTCGGTGAAGGAAACTGAGCTGGCGCTCCTCGCTCTTCTCCCGCGCCACTATGGAGGTCTCGGCGCGAAGGAGGCGCTTCTGAATGAAGTTGTGACGCTCAGTCCCGAGGCGGCAACGATTGCGCGCCAGAAGAAAGTCGTCTGCGACCTTAAGTTCAAAGATTCGAATGTTGTCGTGGAATACGATGGTGCAACCCATGGTGACGCCGAAGCGCGAACAACCGATTCTCGTCGCCGGGATGCCTTGCGAGCAGAAGGCTACGACGTGGCTACGCTCACCAACGCGCAGCTGCAGAGCCCGACGGAATTCCAGGCGATCATCGTGCCGGCCTCGCGGAAGGCGGGAAAGAGAACGCGCTACCTCTCCGAGTGCGACATGCCGCGCCATCGGGCCCTCCGCTCGCAAATCGCCCGCTATCACGCAAGAGGGTTTTAGAAGGTTGTCTATGCCTTCTTCACCTTCACGGCGGTACTGGTGACCGAGGCACCGAAGAGGTCCTGGCTCAGAGCTTGGTTCAGCTGGCTCAGCTGCTCGATGGCTACCGCCGTGCCAGTGACCGAGGCGCCGAAAAGTCCTTTCGGCAGCATGTACACGTCGTAGCGTATGGCCAGAATGCCGTTGGCCCCGGCTTCGTGGGCGCGGAACAAAAGCTCGTTCCAGGCGATCCGCTTGACCCGTTCCATCTTGCTGCCGAGCAGAAGGGAACGCTGGTCGGTGAGGTCGGAGACGATGGCGTCAGCCTCGGCGGGAAGGCCCGCGCCCACGACGGCGTCGGTGGACAGCGTGCCTCGGTACTCCGTCACGCGCCAGCCCTCGAAGGAGCTACCAGCCGTGGTCATCATGAGGGAGGGGTTCTTTTCCAGCGCGTCGAGGAACGCCTGTTTGGCCTGCTCGCGCTTCTCGTCGGCCTCGAGGGCCTGCTTGCGCTCTTGGGGAGAAGCGTCCGCGAGATCAGATCCGAAGTCCTCATCCAGCTCGTCGCGCTTTTCCAGCGCCTCTTCTAGGCTCATGACAGAAGTCGCCTCCCATAGACATCGCCAGCACATAAGAAACAATGCCGAAAGTATAGGCCGCCTGCTCCCGTGCAAGGAGAGCGCCCGGCAACGGTTGCGAAGCCTTAACCTGCGCGATTTTTCGGCAGCTTATGGGACGTTTGAATGAGGCGACCTATACCAGCCCGGCACGAAAGTTCTACGCCGCTTTCGCCAGTTTCTCGGCCTTGCGGGCGCGGCGAGCTGCGGCGCGCTTTTGCATGGCATCGACGCAGGTAGCCACGGCGGCATCGCCGGTGACGTTCACCGTGGTGCGCATCATGTCCAGGATGCGGTCGACGCCGGCTACGAGAGCCACGCCCTCTACAGGCAGGCCCACCGACTGCAGCACCATGGCCAGCATGATCATGCCGGACCCGGGCACGCCGGCGGTGCCGATGGAGGCGAGCACGGCGGTCATCACGATGGTCAGCTGCTGGCCGATCGAAAGGTCGATGCCGAACACCTGGGCGATGAAGATGGCGCAGACGCCCTGGTAGATGGCGGTGCCGTCCATGTTGATGGTGGCGCCGAGCGGCAGCACGAACGAGGTGACCTCCTTCGATATGCCCATTTTCTCGGTGCATTCCATGTTGATGGGCAGCGTGCCCACTGACGAGGCCGATGCGAACGCGAAGCCCATTACCGGCATTTCGCCCTTCAGGAACTTAAGCGGGTTCATGCGGGCGAAGATTTTGATGATGCCCGAGTACACCAGGAGAATCTGCACGATCATGGCCACGTAAGCTACCACGATGAGCCACAGAAGGGGCCGCAGCACATCGATGCCGTTGCTGGCGATAACGGGGCAGATGAGTCCGAACACGCCGAAGGGCGCCACCAGGATGATGCCGCGCATGATGGCGATGCACACGTCCGACATGGCGTTGCAAATGTCGATGACCGGCTTGGCTTTCTTCCCAGCGGCGATCATGCCGAAGCCGAACACCACGGCGATGACGATGACCTGCAGCATAGTGGCGTCGGCCATGGGCTGGAAGAAGTTCGACGGGAACATATTCACGATAGTGTCGATGAGCGACGGCGGCTCGGTGGCCTCGTAGGAAAGCTCGCCTGTGGGCATCGTGTAGCCGGCGCCGACGTTCATGAGGTTGGCGAACACAAGCCCCAGCGTAACGGCGCAGGCGGTGGTGGCCAGGTAGAACAGCACGGTTTTGCCGCCGATGGCGCCAACCTTCTTCACGTCATCCAGCGACACGACGCCAGCGATGATGGAGAACAGCACCAAAGGTACGACGATCATCTTGATGAGGTTCAAGAAGATGGTGCCGAAGGGCTTGATGTAGGTGTCGGCGATCTCTGGCGAGCCTTGCAGCGCGAGACCCGCCAGCACGCCCAGGATGAGCGCGATGAAGATCCAGGTGGTCAGCGACAGGCGCTTGAACCAGGGCTTTGGCTTGCTATGTTCGCTCCCACTGTCGCTGTTGTTGGGCGTCGGTGCGGCCGTCTCGGCGGCGTCGACGGGTGCCGAAGTGATGGAGTCGTCGGCCATGGCGGTGCGTCCTTTCCCTTTGTGCGAAAACCGCCACCATTATAAGCGTATTCGCAGGGAAAATAGGGCACGCGGCCCAGCGATCTAACGGCCCTGCAACAAATGACGGAACGGCCTGCGCTGATTTCGCGGAAGGGCCATAATGGCAACGGAGAGTAGCCGGGAACGTGCCGACGCGAGATGTGTGGAATACGTTTTTGCTCGAAGAAGGTAGAAGCGCCATGCTATGGTGTGCCGCGCTTCAGGGGACAATATATATGAAAGGAACGTCTATGGACCGCAAGGAAATTGTCGCTGCTGCCGAGGCTTATTGGGATGAACATCGCGATGCGATTGTGGCCGATATCGCCAAGCTCGTGGAAATCCCCTCGACGGAGGATCTGGCCGCCGCCGCTCCGGGCGCGCCGTACGGGCCTGGGCCGGCCGCTGCGTTGGATGCGGCGCTGGAAATCGCCGAGGGTATGGGCATGACCGTCACGAACTGCGAGGGGCATATCGGGTTTGCGGATCTTGCCGGCAAGACCGAGAAGCAGCTGGGCATCATCGGTCACGTGGACGTCGTGCCCGCCGGTCCTGGCTGGTCGTTCGAGCCTTTCAAGGTGACCGAGAAGGACGGTTACCTTATGGGCCGTGGCTGCCTGGACGACAAGGGCCCCTCGGTGGTGGCTCTGCATGCCGTGAAGTGCTTGAGTGACCTTGATGTGGAGCGCCCCTATTCCATGCGCTTCATCTTCGGTGCCAATGAGGAAACGGGCATGGCCGACGTGATGTGGTATCTCGAGAAGTACGAGAGCCCGGCCTTCTTGTTCACGCCCGACGCCGACTTCCCGGTGTGCTATGGCGAGAAGGGCGGCTATGACGGCTGCATCACGAGCGCACCTATCGCCGATCCGGTAATCTTGGATATCTCCGGCGGCGTGGTGACCAACGCCGTGCCTGGTGAAGCCTGGGCCGTCGTGCGCGCGGATGCCTCTGCGCTGCCCAGCGCCGAGCGCATCATGGTAGCCGACGCCGGTGACGGTACGGCGCGCGTTGATGCTGAGGGAGTGAATGCTCACGCCGCCTGGCCCGAGCGCGGCATCTCCGCCATCATGCTGCTGGCGAACTACCTGCTGGAAAACGGCTTGTGCAACCAGCAGGAGCGCGAGTTCCTCGAGCTGGTGCAGAGCCTCGTGTCCGATACGACCGGTGCTGGCGTGGGCATCGCCACGGCTGACGAGTACTTCGGGCCGCTGACGGTGGTAGGTGGCACCATCCGCAAGGAAGGCGATCGTCTCGTGCAGACCATGGACAGCCGCTGGCCTACGTCCATCACAGCCGAGGAGATCACCGCCGCGCTCACGAAGCTGACCGACAACATTGGTGCCACCTTCGAGAACACCCTGCTCATGGTGCCCTTCCTCGTGAAGCCCGATGACCCGGAGATTCAGGTGCTCCAGGATGCCTTCCAGTTCGTGACCGGCGACACCGAGCACAAGCCCTTCACCATCGGCGGCGGCACCTACGCTCGCGAGTTCAAGAAGGGCGCCTCCTTCGGTGTGAACATGCCTTGGATCGAGAACCCCGACTGGGTCGGCGGCGAACACGGCCCCGACGAGGGTGTCTCCGAAGAGCTGCTGAAGACCTCCTTCAAGATCTACGTCCTAGCTCTGGCCGAGCTGCAGGGACTAGAGATTCAGTAATTGAGTACAGCTTACAGCGTATGTCTGCAATGGCCCCGCATCTGCGGGGCCATTTTACGATTGAGCGACGGGAGCGATGAGGGTATCGGCAATTTCAATGTCCTCATCTGGAATTAGCCCGTGATTTCCTCATGATCGGGCATGACGGGGCGTCAGCTGTGCTATAGAATAGTATGAATGCAATCAGAGATTTCTTTTGGAGGACGACGTGCTTAACGCAATTATCGTTGACGACGAGGCGCCTGCCCGTTCTGAACTGCGCTTTCTTCTCGATGAGGTCGGCGGAGTTGAAGTGACAGCCGAAGCTGCCAACGTGCGCGAGGCTATCGAGAAGCTGAAAGAGTATCCCTGCGACGTTATGTTCATGGATGTGAACATGCCCGAGGCCACTGGCCTTCAACTGGCCGAGGCTCTGCAGCATCTGAAGTTCCCTCCGGCGGTGGTGTTCGTGACCGCCTATTCCGAGCACGCGCTGGACGCCTTCAAGGTGAGCGCTATCGATTATCTGGTTAAGCCGGTGGAGACCGAGCGCTTGGCTCAGGCCATCGCCCGCGTACGCGAGCAGGTGGCTCTGCACTTGCAGGCTCACAAGTCCGAGCGCATCCCGGTGGAAAAGGGCGGCAAGAAGATTCTCATCGGCATCGATAAGATCCGTTTCGTCATGGCTCGCGACGACTACGCTTACCTGCAGACCGATACCGACCGTTACTTCTCCACGGTGAGCCTGGCCCAGCTGGAGAAGCGCCTCGACGGCCACGGGTTCTTCCGCGTACACCGCGGCTATTTGGTGAACCTGTCCATGGTGGAGGAGATCGAGTCCGTTTCCGGTGGTACGCTGCTGCTGACTTTGAACGGCGTGGAGGAGAAGATTCCCGTTTCGCGCCGCCGCGTCAGCTCCCTGAAGAAGGCGCTGAACCTGTAGGACGCCTCGTTCTGAATGATGCGCTGACGAGCCCCGCCCAGGGGCTCGTTTCGTTCACAGAACCGCCATAGGGTTGTGGGGATGTGGGCGCGTTTTGGTGGCGTTTGCTAGAATATTTCCACTAGATTAACGAGGAGGAGCCCCAGTGCAGCGCGTACGGGGCTCGTTTGCAATTCTGCTGGCTGGCGGAAATTGCCCAGAGAGAAGAGGAGCGCCATGCTCTCCGTTGACGTTGAGAAGCTGTATCCGGCGGCAAAGACCCTGGTGAAAGCTCGTGCAGCAAGCCGCATTCACGCCAAGGACGCCACGCTGTACGATTTCTCCCCCGAGGCGCAAGCTTGCGCGAGCGACTACATGGGATGGGCCGATCTGGCCACGAGTCCGCTGTGCGACATGGACGCCATCCAGGCTTTTGCCGACGAAGTGGTGGAAGCGGGTCTCGATACGATTCTGCTTATCGGTCAGGGCGGCTCCACTCAGGCGCCCATGACCATCACGAAGTACAACAAGCACGATTCCAACCGCGTGAAGTTCCGCACGTTGGACTCCGACTCGCCCGTGCGCGTGCGCGAGATGCTCACCATCTGCGATCCCCATCGCACGCTGGTCATCATCTCCTCGAAAAGCGGCGGCACCATTGAGCCGCGTATGCTGCTAGAGGCGGTGCGGGCCTCCTTCGAGAAGGAGTTGGGCGATCATGTGGTGAAGCACCTGGTGGCCATCACCGACCCGGGCAGCGATTTAGATCGGCAGGCACGCGAGGAAGGCTGGCGTGCGGTGTTTTCCGGCGAGCCCACGGTGGGCGGCCGGTTCTCTGCGCTCTCGGTGTTCGGGTTGGTGCCGGCGGCGCTCACAGGTATCGACATGGAAGCGTTCATGGCCCACGCTCGCGCGGCCGAGGAGGCCTGTTCGGAGGACGCCATCGATAACCCGGCCATCAACCTGGCGGCATTCCTCTACGACAACTACCTGAAGGGTCGCAACAAGTTCTCGTTCCTCACTCCCAAGCGCGGGCGCGTACTGGGTCTGTGGATCGAGCAGTTGGTGGCCGAATCGCTGGGGAAGAACGGCGAGGGCATCCTGCCGAACATCGAGATCGACTCGCTGCTGCTTACGGAGGATCCGGGCGACAGATCCATCATCATGTACCAGACCCAAACCGACCTGTGGGACGAGCGCCGCAATTTCGAGATGAGCCTCGCCTACATCGATAACGCTATTCCGCGGCTGAACTACCGCATCGACACTGTGGAAGAACTGGCTGAGCATTTCGTCATGTGGGAATACGCCATCGCCATGTGCGGCTATCTCATGCAGGTGTGCCCCTTCGACCAACCTGACGTTGCCTCCGCCAAAGCTGAGGTGCTCGATATTCTGAAGAACGGACAGCCGGAGCCCGATTTCACCGAGGTGTTCACCGACGAGGTGGACATGGGCCGTGTGGAAGTCTCCTTCGCCCCCATGTTCGAGGGCTGTGAGGACTTGCACGAGACGCTGTATGCGCTGCTGTCCTCCATTCAGCCGGGCGACTTCTTTGCGCTGAACGCGTTTCTTCCGTTTACGGGAGAGGGGCGGCGCGAGGCCATCGAGCAGATTCGCCACGGGGTAGCCGAATCTTTCGGCTGCGTGTCGTGCTTGGAGGTGGGGCCGCGCTACCTGCATTCCACGGGCCAGCTGCAGAAGGGCGGTCCGAACATGGGCGTCTTCCTCATTTTGTCGGCTGACGAATTGAAGGACATTCCGCTGCCGGAGGAAGCTGCGGCACCCAGCCTTGGCGAGCTGGCGAAGGCCCAGGCTGCTGGCGATTTGGCGACGCTCGCCAAGCGCGGGCGCCGCTGCGTGCATCTGCATTTGCCGGACAACTCCGGCGTAACGCTGCGTCAGTTGGCCCAAGTAGTCGACGATGTGATTGCCGACATCCTGACCGATCGGGCGTTGGCTGAGGCCGCCGCCATGGCCGAGGACGAGGAGCTGGCCGAAGCCACCGTGGTTGTGGAAGCTGCCGAGGCCAGCGAGACTGCCGTGGAAGCCGAGTTTGCCGATGCGCCCCAGGATGCCGAGGTGGAGGCTGCGGAGGTCGCCGTCCCCGAAGGCGAGGCGGACGAGGCGTAAGCGGCAAAGCAAAGCGCAAGGCAAGGGAGCTTACTCATGATCGATGCGGTCGATATTCATGTAAAGGGTATTGTGCAGGGGGTAGGTTTTCGACCCTTTGTGTACCGGATGGCGAAGAAGTACCTCATCAACGGCTGGGTGCTGAACGCCACCGATGGCGTGCATATTCACGCCGAGGGCGAGAGCGCGCTGGTGGACGAGTTCATCATGGAATTATCTGACAACGCGCCGGCGGCATCGAAGGTGGAGGAAATCGACATCAAGGAAGTGCCTCTGGAGGATTTCGACAGCTTCGAGATTCGTTTCTCCGACGATGAGGACGTGGCAGAGACCACACTTGTGTCGCCCGAGCTTGCCACCTGCGACGACTGCGTAGCAGAGCTGTTCAATCCGAACGACCGTCGTTACCGTTACCCGTTTGTCAACTGCACGAATTGCGGGCCACGCTTCACCATTATTGACCACTTGCCCTACGACCGCGCTGCCACCTCCATGGCGGCGTTCCCCATGTGCGAGAAGTGCGCCGCCGAGTATGCCGATCCGCTCGACCGCCGCTTCCACGCCCAGCCCGATGCCTGCTTCGAGTGCGGGCCTTCGGTAACGTGGCGTGTTGGGGCGGACGGGCCGATTTCGCTAGGGAAAACCCGCGAGGAGTCCGACGCCATTTTTGCGGCTGCGGTGGAAATGCTCATGGCGGGGAAAATCTTGGCCGTGAAAGGGCTCGGCGGCTTCCATCTCGTATGTGACGCCAACAATGCCGATGCGGTGGCTGAGCTGCGCCGGCGCAAGCGGCGCGATGGGAAGGCCCTGGCGGTGATGGCCCAGGGAATGGGCGATGTGCGGGCGCTTTGCGAGGCGAGCGAAGAGGAAGAGGCGGTTCTGGCGGGGTCGACGCGACCCATTGTGCTGCTGCGCAAACGCCCTGGCGCGGCTATCGGCGCAGGCTTGGCCGATGGATTGTCCGAATTGGGGGTCATGCTGCCTTACACACCGGTGCAACATTTGCTCATGCACGATTTCGCTGAAGCGTGGTATGCGGCGAATCCGGCGGTGGACGAAGCGGGCGACGAACCGGGACGCCTGGTGCCGCTGCTTGTGATGACCTCGGGCAACGTACACGACGAGCCCATCTGTATCGCCGATGAGGAGGCGCGCGCAAAGCTGGCCGGCATCGCCGATGCCTTTTTGGGTAACAATCGCCCCATCCTCACGCGCTTCGACGACTCCGTCGTGCGGCTGATCCAGGTGGATGAGGTCGACGAAAAGCCCGTGTGCGCCATTCAGTTCCTGCGGCGGGCACGCGGCTATGCTCCCGTACCCGTGTCGGTGACGGCCGAGGGCGTTGCGCCTGCCGAGGGCATCATCTTCGCCGCCGGCCCCGAGCAGAAGAATACCTTCACGCTGCTGCGCGGCACCGATGGCTTCGTGTCCCAGCACATCGGCGACGTGGAAAACGCCGAGACCTACGATGCGTGGCTGGCCACAAAGGATCGCTTTGAGAGCCTCTTCGAAACGATTCCCACAGCGGTGGCATGCGACTTGCACCCCGAGTATCTCACAAGCAAATGGGCCCATCACCAGGGACTTCCCGTGACCGAGGTGCAGCACCATCATGCCCACATCGTGTCGGTTATGGCCGAGCATGGGCTGACTGATGCCGTCTGCGGCATCGCCTTCGACGGCACAGGCTACGGTGAGGATGGGGCCATCTGGGGCGGCGAGGTGCTGCTGGCGAACCGCCAGGCCTTCGAGCGTTTCGCGAACTTCGCCTACGTGCCCATGCCCGGAGGGGCTGCGGCCATCAAGCATCCGCTGCGCATGGCCTATGGCGTGCTGTGGGCCTACGACCTGTTGGAGCATCCTGCTGCTGCGGCGGCTTTGGCGCCTCTGGGCGATGAGGCCGAGGTGTGCGACACCATGATCGAGCGCGGGCTGAACACGCCCATGACGTCCTCGGTCGGGCGCCTGTTCGATGCGGCCAGCGCGCTGCTCAGCATCTGCACGAAGCCGAGCTACGAGGGCGAGGGAGCCATCCTTCTGGAGGCGGCTATGGAAACCGCCGGGGCCGACGTGGCCGGCGCTGCGGCTGTCGAAGAGGCCGCGGGCGTGGCAGGCGAGGACGAGCTGGCGGCGAAGGAGCGCTACGCCGTCATCGTCGAGAAGAACACCGCCACCGAGACGAGCACCGCGCAGGACACCTCGGTGCTGCTCCTGGATGCCGAGCCCACCTTCCACGCGTTGCTGGACGACCTGGCGGCGGGAGTGCCGGCGTCCGTCATCAGCCGCCGCTTCCACGATGCCATGGTTGGCGCCATCGTCATGAGCGCCGAGTTGGTGCGAGCCATGTACGACATTTCCACGGTGGCGTTGTCGGGCGGCGTGTTCATGAACCGCTACCTTGTGGAGCACGCGCTGGCTGACTTGGCCGCTGCTGGTTTCACCGTCGCCATCAACCGCGATCTGCCTCCTAACGACGGTTGCATCAGCCTGGGCCAAGCCGTGGTGGCTTCCGCTCGTTCGGGCGAGTAGGGCGCCTCTCGAAACCTCGCCGACTTCCTTGGGCGAACCTGCGACAATGGAGCATTGAGAGACGAATCGAAGGAGCAGCGTATGTGCTTGGCAATTCCGGCGAAGGTGGCGGCCCTGGAAGAGGGGAACTTGGCCACCGTTGACATTTTGGGTGTGACCCGCGAGATTTCCGTCGACCTGACGCCCCAGGCGCAGGTGGGCGACTACGTGCTCGTGCACGCCGGCTTCGCCATCGAGGTGGTGGACGAGCAGTTCGCCCTAGAGACCATCGAGCTGGTGAAGCAATTCCCCGAACTGGCCGATTTGAACGAGGCTCCCACGCCGGCCTAAGGAGCGAAAACAGTGCATTTTGCCTGTTGAATCCGCCCGTGTATTACACTAGACTGACCGCACGGACGAGCGGACTGCTTCTTTCGTCGAAGGGAGCAGCTATGTACGTAAGCTGGATGGAACTCCTCACGTTTTGTTTGGTGATCGTAGCGGTGATTGAGTTGACCGCGCGTTTGCGGCAGTAGTCGCAGCGGGCGGCAATGAAAAAGCCGCCCCTCGCATAGGAAGAACGGCTCTTCATCACATTAATAGGAGTAATGTGAAGCAGTCGTGCCCGGTGCCACGGGCATTCCGCTTGTCCGTATTCTACACCCTTGAAGGAGTGGTTGCAAGAATGGACGCCATGCAGCAAGAACTGAAGGCATTCAAGGATCCGGCGTTGGCGCGGGGGCTCATTGAGTCCATTCAAGCGCTGGCCCCGGAGTCTGCTACGCTGATGGAAGTGTGCGGCACCCACACCGTGGCCATTGCGCGCAACGGCATTCGCGGTCTTATGCCCGAGGGGGTTCGTCTGGCGTCGGGCCCTGGATGTCCGGTGTGCGTGACGAGCAACCACGACATCGACAAGGTAATCGCGCTGGCCCGCGTGCCGGAAGTGACCATCGCAACCTTCGGCGACATGACCCGCGTGCCCGGCTCCACGTCCAGCCTGCTGGCCGAGCAGGCGGCGGGACGCGCGGTGGAAATCGTTTACTCGCCGCTGGATGCCCTGCGCCTGGCGCAGGAGAACCCCACGCGGCAGATCGTCTTCGTCGGTGTGGGCTTCGAAACCACCACGCCGCTGGTGGCTATGGCCATCAAGCGGGCGCGCGCCATGGGGCTCACAAACTTCACCGTGTACGGCGCCCACAAGAACATGCCCGGGGCGCTGGAAGTCATTATCAATGATCCGGCGCTGAAGCTGGATGCGCTCATTCTGCCGGGGCATGTGTCCACCATCATCGGCGCCGAGCCCTACCGCTTCCTGGCCGAGAAGTACGGCATCCCCGGCGTCATTACCGGGTTCGAGCCGGTAGACGTGCTTCAGGGCATCGCCATGATCATGCGCCAGCTGCACGAGGGGCGCGCCGAGATCGAGATCGCCTACGCCCGCGGCGTCATGCCCGAGGGCAACCCCGTGGCGCTCGCCGCCATCGACGAGGTCTTCGAAACCTGCTCCGCCACCTGGCGCGGCTTGGGCGAGATTCCCGGCAGCGGCTACCGCATCCGCGAGGAGTTCGCCGACTTCGACGCCATGCGCCGCTTCCAACCAGACGTGGAAGAGGTGCGCGAGCATAAGGGCTGCCGCTGCGGAGACGTGCTCCGCGGCATTATGGCGCCGAGCGAGTGCCCACTGTTTCGCAAGATCTGCACGCCGGAGAACCCGGTTGGCCCCTGCATGGTTTCCAGCGAGGGCAGCTGCGCCGCGTACTACCGCTATTACTAGAAATGCTATTTTCCCTTCGAAAGTGGTTTCAAAGCATCTATTGGCATTGTACTAATTGTATTTTTCCTAAAATAGTATAATTAGCGTGGCAATTTCGGAAACGAAAATATATAAGGGGATAGCATGGATTATCAGGAGCTCTCGAGGGCCTTTTATAAGAGTGCTTCGACCGACCGTTTCACTGAGCTTGATGAGCAGGCCCGCTATCGTCGCACGATGCCGTCTTCATTTGATTTAGGCCTTGAGACGCCCGATGGAGTTCTGTTTATCGCCATGCCCCGCGAACTCTTTGTCCTTTACGAGCAGATTCTACGCACGGAACGAAAAGTATCGTCGCTCATGCGATCGATTCCCCCCATTGCGCAAATGGCGCTCGTGCGTGGTCTTGTGTTTGACGAAGTTGTGAATTCAAACGCTATCGAAGAAGTTCACAGCACGCGAGCCCAAGTGAAGGAAGCTCTGGATTCGCGCGCAGTGCAAGAGGGAGGATTTCGCCGTTTCAAGGAGTTGGCTCAGCTGTATCTTGAGCTTGGCAAGTCAGAACATGAGATGCCGAAGACTCCTCAAGAGATAAGGACGATTTACGACAAGATCATGGACGGGGAGCTGCCGGATTCCAAGCTTCCCGATGGAAAGATCTTCCGCGCCGAAGGAGTTGACATTACTGCTGGTGGAGTGAAAGTCGTTCATAAGGGAGTGGAGCCCGAAGACAAGATCATCGAGGTCGTCGAGACGATGCTGCAAACGGTGCAACGTGATGACATGCCGGAGATGATAAGCGCCTTGGCCTCGCACTATCTCTTCGAATACGCCCACCCGTTCTATGACGGGAACGGGAGGACGGGCCGCTATTTACTGGCGTTATTCCTGTCGGAAGCGCTGTCTGTTCCCACGGTTCTGTCGTTGTCGCGAGCAATTGCCGAAAACCGCAGCATTTATTATCGGGCGTTTTCCAGCGTCGAGAATGCGCTCAATAGAGCCGAGATGACCTTTTTCATTTACGACATGTTGACGCTGGTCCGCATTGCCCAGGTCAATATCCTTGAAAGGCTTTCAAAGAGCAAGGAGGCGTTTGGGTCGATCAGCGCTCGAATGGATGCCTTCATGGAGGAGCAAGATCTGAGCGACAAAGAGGGATCCATTATGTTCGTACTTGCCCAATTCGAGCTTTTCGGTATGTACGGAACGGCGACCACGGAGGAACTGGCCGCGAACATTAGGCTGGGAAAACAGATGACGCGCAAGCACCTGTCCTCGCTCGAGGCGAAGGACTTGGTTTGGAAGGCGCGGGCGCGCCCTGCCGAGTTTGCCCTCACTGACCATGCTCGCTGCCTCCTTGGAATGGAAGAAGCGAGTGTCTCGGAAGAAGCGTCGTGATAGGGCGGGGCTGGAGAAGGGGCGGCGTATGACTGGGAAACACTACATGTATGTGTTGGAATGCGCCGATGGGTCACTGTACACGGGCTATGCCGTGGATGTGCAGGCGCGGCTGGCAGTGCACAACGCCGGCAAGGGCGCGAAGTACACCCGTGCGCGGTTGCCCGTGAGCCTGCTCGCCTATGCCGAGTTCGCTACCAAACACGATGCCATGCACGCGGAATACGCCTTCAAGCAACTTTCCCGCAACGAAAAGGACGCTTTGCTCGCTGCCGCCTCGCATTCAAGCTTCGAGGAGGCCCTGCGCGAGCTGCTTGCGTGAACCGGGGGTTCCATTTCTGTCCTTAATTGGCATTTTTTCCGAGAAAACGGGAATAGCGCCGAAAGATGGTCTAAACAGGAAGGCCTCCCATGCGGGAGGCCTTCTTTGCGTTGGATGGGTATACGGCTTAGCTCAGCTTGCTGCCGAGAACCTGGGCGGCGCCGGCTTTGTCGAAGTTGCCGCCAGTGCGGCGGGTGAGCTCGCCCATGACGCGGCCCATGTCCTTCTTCGTGGAGGCGCCGGTGTCGGCGAGCACCACTTCAATGAGGGCCGCCAGCTCGTTGCCTTCCACCTGGCGGGGCAGGTACTCTTCCAGGATGGCCACCTGCTCGGTGAGGGTATCGGTACGCTCCTGGTTGTTCCCAGCCTTGATGGAGCCGTCGAGCGTCTCCTTCGTCTGCTTGATGGTGCGCTTGAGCATGGCGTCCACGTCGGCCTCGGTCACCTCGCGGCGCTCGTTCACCTCGATGGCCTTCAGCTCGGTATGTACCTGGCGCAGAATGTCGCGACGATGGTTGTCGCGCGCCTTCATGGCCGCCTTGATCTCGTCCTGCAGCTGCTGGTATTCCATGAGCGTCCTTTCTCGGAAAATGATCGCTCCCATTATAGCGCGGCTTGCCGCTTCGCTGCCCCTCCCCGTAGGGGGCGACCTTGGTCGCCCCTCTCGAGTGAGTAAGACTATCTTGGTTGCGGAGGGCGGACCTTGGTCAGCCCCTACGGGACAAAGAAGTGAGGGATAGAGCGGAAGGAGACGGGGGCTACCCTTGCTGGAGCGAGCTCTTCACGATGCCGCGGGCGGCGAGGTAGGTCACCAGCATGTAGCCGCCGTAGATGACGAGCGTGAGCGCTGCAGCCATGGTGATAGGGCCGGCCGAGGACACGCCGATAGCGTCCAGCATGGAATCGGACAAGACGCCGATAGCGCAGGCCGAGTGGCACACCGCCAACCCCAGCGGCACGAGGAAGTACACGAGCACCTGGAACAGCAGCGAGCGGTTGATCATGGCCCGGTCGCAGCCGAGCTTCCACAGGGTGCGGTAGCGCGGTGCCGAGTCGGAGGTTTGGGAAAGCTGCTGGATGGCCAGGATGGCGGCGGTGGACACGAGGAAGATGAAGCCGATGTAGAGCGCCAGGTAGGTGATCATGAGGCGCAGGCCAGCCGATTGGGTGAGCATTTCGTTGGCCGTGAGAATGCGCGTGACCGGCCACAAAAGGCTCGCGTAGGGGTCGTCGGCGCCGCTCGTGCCCTTCTCGAACCCGCCCATGTCGCGGGGCTGCAGGGCGGCCACGATGTCGGCCAAGGCCGCGTCGTTCTCGCCGGCAGTCTTGCCGTTGTCGGCGTACATCACGTTCAGGTACTGCAGGTCGGGAATGCAGCCGGCCGCCTTCAGGGCCTCCACCGCCTCGTCGGGGACGACGATAATCATGGCCGTGGCCGCCATGGCGTTGTCCTCCAGCTGCGTGTCATACAGAGGGCCGGCCAGTGCGTACTCTTTGCCGGCGATGGTCACGGTGGGGGCGGCGTCCAGCACGGCACGGGCCAAGGGCTCCACGATTTCCATATTGTTCGCCAAAGCGCAGGTGCCCGCCTCGAGGGTCACGGGCTCTTGGCCCTGCAGCGCGCGGGCGCCGTTGAAGTCGGACAGCGACACAACGGTCAGGTGCGTCGTGCGCACGGAGCCCAGATCGTCCAGGCGCAGCGCCTCTGGATCGGCGCCAGTGGCCTCGGCGGCCGCAACGAGCGGGTCGTAGGTCATGTCCGGCGCCGCGTAGGTGCTCACCTGGGCCCACGCGCCCACGGTCTCGGCCCACAATTCCGGCGAGGCCTCTTCCAGAGCGGCGGCCATGTCCCAGTTGTAGGACTCGGCCTGGGCCAGGCGATCGGGAGCCTCGGCCTCCATCTCGGCGCGGCGCTCGAGCGGATCGCCCGACGACGAGGCCTCCGACCCGCCGGGCCCGTACCATACGGCCGCGTCCAGGCTGGCGGAATAGGGGTTCGCCCGTTCCGCGCCGCCGACGAACACCTCCACAAGCCCCATGCCCGAGGAGAACACCGTGATGGAGAAGAACAGCAGCACACACACGGCCCACAGCGACAGAAACGCCGTGTTCACCTTGCTGGCGATCTGGCGTATGGTGAACAGGTTCAGCTTGCGCAGGTACACGCCGCGCATCCGCGTGAGCACGGCGATGGCGAAGCCGGCGAGCGACAAGAAGAACAGAAGCGATCCTACGAGCATGCCGATGGTGGCTCGCAGAAATTCCGGCTGATCCAGCATCACCAGGCCGTTTTCGATGAGTTGCTCGTAGGCGTAAGCGAGGATGGCGATGGCTGCGACGAACCCCACGAGGCAGACCCACGGGTTGCGCACGCCGGCGCGCTCGTTCTTCTCGCCGGCGCGGATGAGGTCGATGAGCTTGCAGCGGCTCACGGTGATGGTGTTGAAGGCGGCCACCACCACGTAAATGGCAGCGAAGCAGGCGAGCGTGACGAGGAAGGCGTCGGGGGAGAACACGAACTGGTAGTTGGTCATCGTCGTGCCGAACAGCGCGGCGGTGAAAAACGACAGTCCCTGGGAGAGCAGCACGCCGCAGATGAGGCCCACGGCCAGGGAAAGCAGCCCCACGAGCACCGTCTCGTACAGCACGATGCGCGACACATGGCCCGGCGTCATGCCCAGCACCAGGTAGGTGCCGAACTCCCGCTTGCGGCGGCGGATGAGGAACTGGTTGGCGTACAGAATGAGGAAGCCCAGCACGCAGGCCACCACCACGGAGAACATGCCCAGGATGTAGGTGGTGGAATCGAACACGCTGCGCGAGGCCGAGGTTTCCATATCGAAGAGGATCTGCTGGCTGCCGATGGAGTTGAACGCGTAGAACACCGCCACACCGAACAGCAGCGTGATGAAGTAGACGGCGTAGTCGCGCACCGATCGGCGGATGTTGCGCAGGGCGAGCTTAAGATACATGGCCGGCCTCCCCGCCGAGGAACGACACGACCTCCATGATGCGAGCGAAGAACGCGTCGCGGCTCTCATCGCCCCGACGCAGCTCGTTGAACACGGCGCCGTCCTTGATAAACAGCACGCGGCTGGTGTAGCTGGCGGCGAAGGCGTCGTGGGTGACCATCATGATGGTGGCGCCCATCTGGGTGTTCATCATCTCCATGATCTCCAGCATCACCGTGGCGGCACGGGAATCGAGGGCGCCGGTGGGCTCGTCGGCTAAAATGAGCTTCGGGTCGGTGACCATGGCACGGGCCGCGGCCACGCGCTGCTTCTGGCCGCCGGACATCTGGTAGGGGTACTTCTGCAGCACGCCATCCACACCGAGGCGCGCGGCCATGGCGTTCACCTTGCCGGGAATGGCGCGGGCCGGCTCGCCCTTGATGGTGAGGGCCAGCGAGATGTTCTCGAAGCCGGTGAGCGTGTCCAGCAGGTTCGAGTCTTGGAAGATGAAGCCGAGGTCGTCGCGGCGGAACTTCGCCAACTGGCGCTTCGACATGCCGGTGATATCGCGGCCGCCCACGATGATGTGCCCGCTCGTGACCACATCGATGGTAGAGACGCAGTTCAGCAGCGTTGTTTTGCCAGAGCCCGAGGGACCCATGATGCCGACGAACTCGCCGGCGGCCACATCGAAGCTGACGCCGGCCAGCGCGTGGGTGACCGAGTCGCGGCTGCCGAAGACCTTCTCGATGGAGCGCACCGAAAGGATGGGGGAGCCTGCATTGACGGGGTGGCCGGCTTGGGAAGCGAGGGTTGGGTCGGCCGCGCGGTGGACGCCATGGGCGGTGTGGGCGCCCCTTCCGCCGGCGCTGGCCGCGGAGGCGGCTCCGGCCGCGTAGTTCTCGCGGGAGAAAGCGGCGGCGATGCCGTCGAGGGTCGTCGTGCCGTCGCCATCGAGGGGCAAAGGCGTGCCAGGATCGGTCGGACGCGGGCCGAAGGCCGAGGGGGTGGGTTCGGTGTACACTTCGGCCATTAGTAGCTCCTCTCGGTTTTGGGCAGCTGGTGGGAGATGAAGGCTCCCACGGCCCCGATGATAGCAAGCGTCAGGATGATTTTCCCTGCAGTGTTCACGACAGTCCTTTCTCTCGGATGTGCGGCTCGCGTTCCGTCTGTCCGGAGGCGGCTCGATGGATCGTCCCATCCCTCCGGAGACGGCTACGCGGCATTCCGATTCGCTCAGACAGTCCTCGCTGGTATCGAAGGCATTGGGATTGCCTGTTCCCTTTCATGTTCTGCCTTCGATACCATCTGCGGAACTCGCTCGGTCGGAACGCCGCGTATCCGTCTCCTGCATGCTGGAGGTTAGCACCCTGCATGGCCGGAGGTTGTCTCCGTCTTTTGCGTTCGCGAGCCTGAATTCATCCTAAGGAAGGTACGGTTTTGGCTCCATCGATCGGGCTTACGGTTGACTTACGAATGTGTTAGGTTCTATGCGCCGAAGAGTTCCTTGCGGGTGCGGTCGTGGGGGAATGTGAGGATGACGCGGGTGCCCGTGCCCTCTTCGCTGGCGAGGCCTACGTGCAGTCCCATGGAAGCGCACAAGCTCGCTACCAAGTAAAGGCCCATGCCCGTGGCCGAACCATGGGCGCGGCCGACCTGGCCGGTGAATCCGCGCTCGAAGACGCGGGGCACGTCGGCGGCGGGGATGCCGCAGCCGTTGTCGCGCACTTCAAGCACCGTGCGGCCGCGAGAGGTGCCCGCCTCCTCTTCGCGGGCGGTGAAGATGAGGGCGCCCGCGCCGTATTTCGCTGCGTTGGTGACTACTTGCCCTAAGATGAACACGAGCCAGGGCTCATCGGCCAGCACCGTCATGGTGTCGGGAATGTCGAATGTGGGGACGCATCCCTTCTCGATGAGGAAGCGGCTGTGGCGCTTGCAGGCCTCGCGCGCCGCCGAGGCCAAGTTGATCTCGCGGATGGCGTAGTCGCGCTCGACGGAAGTGGAGCGGGCATAGTAGAGCGCCTGGTCCACCTGGGCCTCGATGCGTTCCAGCTCGTGGGCCACTTTGGCCGACTCGGGCCCGGGGTGGTTGGCGAGCATGAGCTTGATGGCGGCGATGGGCGTCTTTATCTCGTGAATCCACAGCTCCACATAGCGGCGATAGGCGGCCGCGTCGTCGCGCAGGGCCGCTGTCTCCTCGGCGGAAAGCTGGGAGAGGCGACGGGCCACATCGTAAGCGATCTCACCTTCCAGAAAAGGCGGCTCGGCGATGAGGGAGGGAAGCACGCAGGCTTGGCGCAGCTGCTCGGTAAGGTGGTGCAATTCGTGATAGAAGGCGGCTTTGCGGCGGTAGTCCAGAAAGCCGGCGCCCAGCGCGATGAGCGTAAGAATGTCGGCGACGAGCAGAACCCCCGACGAGTTCACGCCGAGCGCAGGCAGAATGAGCACGGTGCTGGCGAGGGCGAGCAAAAAAGCCGCGAGACCGATGACGTTGTCGCGCACATAGGAAGCGGGCGTGAAGGCGGCGATGGGCGCATTGGCGGTGTGCGCGTTGACGCGTTCTCCTGCAGCGCTCGCGTCGCGGCCCCCTTCCGCAGCATGCGACGCGCAAGAGATCTCGCAGTCCTCGCGTGCCACTGTGTTGTGCCCGCTCATACCGTGTACCCCACACCGCGGCGGGTAGCGAGGAAGTCCTCCGGAACGCCTAGGGAACCGAGGGTTTTGCGCAAGCGGTTCACATTCACGGTTAGCGTGTTGTCGTCGATGAAGGCGTCGGATTCCCACAGGGCACACATGATCTCGCTGCGAGGCACCACCACGCCGGGGTTGCGCATGAGTGTCTGCAGGATGCGCAGCTCGTTGCGCGTGAGTTCGGCGGTGCGTCCTTGGAATTCCACGGTGCCGGCACCCATGTTCAACGTCACGCCTTTGTGGAGGATCGTCATACCGGCAGCAGGGCTCGCGCTGCGCCGCAGCAACGCCTGCAGGTGCGCGAGCAGCACGGCGGGCCGATAGGGCTTGGTCACGTAATCGTCGGCCCCCAGGTTCATGGCCATGACCTCGTCGAACTCGCTTTCCGAGGAGGTGAGCATGAGGATGGGCACCGAGCTTTTGCCCCGGATGTCGCGGCAGATGGAATGCCCGTCGGCGCCGGGCAGCTTCAGATCGAGCACGATGCAGTCGGGCTCGGCAGCGAGGGCGCGTGCCGCGGTGTCGCCCCAGGTGCCCTCGTAAGCCGCCACGGCGTAGCCGGAAAGCTCCAGCACGTGGGCCAGCTCCGTGCGCAGGGCGGTATCGTCTTCGATGAGATAAATGCGCTGGGCCATGGCTGCCTCTCTTTCGGCGGTGTTCGCAGGTGCCGTCCGCGCAGGGCGTGGCGCTCAGGCATAAGGCCCAGGCGCGAGGTTCGGACGTGGGGCTCGCGCGCAAGGCTCGGGCGCGGTAGCGTGGGCGCGAGGTTCGTGCGCTCAAGCGCGACGGCAAGCATCGCAGCCTATTGTAAGCCTGCGCGCCGTTCCCGCCCCCAGCAACTTCCAACCTTACGCAACCGTAAGTTGGTTACCAGCTTCCTCGGAAGGCGTGCTCGACTGCTCGATAGTAAGCGAATGGACAGAATTTGCCTGAGATCTTGAGTTATAAGCGTCTGCAGAAGAAAAATGTGGATGAAATTAACGAGTAATGTATAAAGAAGGGGTGAAAATGTGTGCTCAGGCGCTTATAACTGGCGATCTCGTGCAATTCAGGGCTGGTTCGCCGACGACGACGCTTCTTCGCAGCATTGCGACTTCGTTGCGGTCGGCGCAGGGAACGGATCGGGACATTCCCGCGTCATTTCCGCGGTCGTGCTCTGGCAGAATGCCGTCATCGACCGAATCGAGACGGGAGGTTCGCCATGGGAGAGCGGAAGCTCAAGTTCCAGGATCGCTGGATGTTCAACCGCGTGCTATGCGAGGAGGAGGTGTGCCGCAAGGTGCTGCGCGCCGCGCTGGGGATAGAGGCGGGGGAGATCGCCTACCTGAACGCCGAGCAGTGCTTCGAGCCGCTCGCCGCCGGACGAGGCGTGCGCCTGGACGTGTTCGCCCGGGGCGACGGGCGGGTCTACGACATCGAGATGCAGGTCGCCAGGGAGCGAGACCTGGGGCGCCGCATGCGCTACTACCAGGCCGCCATGGACGTGGGGGAGTTGGGGTCGGGCGAGGACTTCGGCGCGCTGCCCGAGAGCTACGTGCTGTTCTTCTGCCGCCACGACGCCTACGGCAAGGGCAAGCCCGCGTACGTGATCGAGCGCAGGTGTGGGGCCCATCCCGACCTTGCTGTGGGCGACGCCTCCCCGTGGGTAGTGCTGAACGCCTCGGCGTGGGAGGCCTCCGCCGACCCCGGGCTGCGGGATGTGCTACGATACCTCCGGACCGGGGAGGCCGAAGGGCCCTTGTCGTCGGAGATCGACGCCCTGGTCGGCGTGTTCAACGAGGACAGGGAGTGGGTGGACCGCGTGCTTACCTACGAGCAGGAGACCGAGATGCGCTGCCGAAAGGCGCGGGAGGAAGGTCGGGAGGAAGGTCGGGAGGAAGGTCGGGAGGAAGGCGAGGCCCGTCTCGCCGTGCTCGTGGGCGCTCTGCTGGCCGACGGCCGTTCCGAAGACGTGGCCGCTGCGGTGGAGGACAAGGTGCGTCGCGAGGAGCTCTACGCCGAGCTCGGAATATGAGGCCAACGCGCCTATACCGTGCGCATTACGCCTGAAGGCGATACGCTGGCCGAGAAGCGCTGCGCCGCGCAGTCCGAGGTAGCCGATCGCATCCTGTCGACCCTGACGCCCGAGGAGGTCGAGTCGTTGAACGTTCTCACGGAGAAGATCATCCACCAGTGCAAGGACATGGGCGTCCGCGGTGAGCGCAAGCATGGTCGCCATCATCGTCATGGCAAGGGCCGCAGCTGCCGCAAGTAGCGTTCGGCACCCTTCTGGCACCTTCTCGATAATGGCCTCCCAGGGGGACATTATTTTTCTCAAAGATTATTCTTGACATAGAATAAAGCATCGTTATAATAGATTTCGACAGAGCGGGAGATGCGAAGTCTCCTCCTCTCTCCTCTTCTCTCGTCCGCATGCGCCTCTCCCCCTCGGGCGCCAAGGACACTCATTTGCGAGCCCGGGATCCCCCCCCCCGGGCTCGCAGCATGTCAGGGGCCGGCTGCTTCGGAGGGAAGCCGGCCTCTCGGCTCTCTGCCGCTCTCCATCGAGGCGCACCGGCGCGTTGGCGCATGCGCTTTTCTTCCTTAAGAATCCCTGAGGTTTCGTTGCGAAGGCGAAAAGTGGGGTAGTATGGTCGAGAAAACGTGGCGGCCTTTGCGGGGCCGCCTGCACGTGGCGACTTCCAGAGGCACCAGAACGGGGAGTCGCCTGGATAGGGAAGGATTCGGCTATGCGAGAAATGCCCGCCAATCAGTTGAACCCGCGCATTAAGAGCGTTTGGCGCATCAACGATGCCATTTGGATCGTTGTCTCATTCCTGTGCTGCTTTCTGCCCTTCGCTATCATAGCGTTGGTGGCGCCAGAAGAAGCGTGGGCCGGGGTGGTGGCTCTTATTGTCGCTATCTTGTTCGTGGCGCTGCTTGTGCTGTGCGTGGTGGTGCTGCCGCCCATTCGCTATGCTCGTTGGCGCTACGAGCTTACGCCGGATTACCTGGACATCGCTCGCGGCATCTTCTGGCGCAAGCGCTTCGTCATTCCGTTCATCCGCGTGCAGAACACCGACACGCGCCAAGGGCCCATCCTGCGCGCCTTCGGGCTGTCCAGCGTCACCGTGGCAACTGCCGCCGGCGAGCACGAGATTCCCGGCCTCGGCATCGAAGAGGCCGACGTGCTGCGCGATCGTGCCGCCGAGCTGGCGCGTCTGGCCCGAGAGGACGTATAAATGAGCGCGCCGAACGTGCCCCCGCAGGTGCCCGCGCCCGCGCCGAACGTGCCCCCTGCGGCGGCTGCCCCATCGACTGAGCTGCCGCGCCACCATGTGCACCACAGCTATATCTGGCTCGAAAGCGTGCGCACGATCTTCATCATTGCCGTATGCGTTGTGGTGGCGAACTTCTCCACCATCATTGGGCTCGTTGCCGAAGAGGGCATGGGCGCCGAGGCCGGGTTCATCATGGCGGTGGCTGGCATCGGCACGCTGGTGGTCATCCTCATTACGTTTGGCATCGTCGCCGGGCTGCGCGTCGTTGGCTACAAGCACCTGTACTTCACCGTCGGCCCCGACGAGTTCACGCTGTGCTCCGGCATCTTCAACAAGAAGCAGGTGCACGTGCCCTACCAGCGGGTCCAGTCCGTGGACCAGCGGGCGACGCTCCTTCAGCGACTGTTCGGCGTGTGCACGGTTTCCATCGATACGGCCGGCGGCGCGGCGAACAAGGCCGTCGTGGTGTCCTACGTCACCAAGGCCCAGGCCGAGTGGCTGCGCGCCGAGCTCTACAACCGCAAGAATGCTCTGGCCGCTCAGGCTGCCGTTGCGTCGGGCATGGCGGGTGCAGCGAGTACGGCCGCGACGGGCATGGCGGGTGCGGGCGCCCCGGTTCCGCAGTCGGCGGAGGCCGGCATTGCGGCTATGGCCCAGGGGGCGGCGGCCTTTGCCGGCAACGTGCCGAGCCCGGCCGTCGCGGGCAACGTGCTCGATGTGGGCGTTGAGGCATGGAACCAAGTGGGCGGTGTGTTCGCCGGCCCTGCTCAAGATACCGGCCGCGTTACCTACGAGTACGGTCTCACTAACAAGGAGCTGTTCTTCGCGGGTCTTTCCAACACCACATCGGTGGGGCTCGTCTTCGCCGGTCTGGTTGTCGGCGTGCTGCAAATCGTCGGTTTCATCTTCGACGTGATGGGGGATGCAGCCGATGGCGCTGTGGAAAGTGCCCTAGTTTTTGCCGGCTCCCAGGCTTCGGCCTACCTGATCGGGGCCGTTTCGGTGGGGATCATCGTGCTGGTGCTCGTGCTGTGGGTGTTCTCGGCGTTGGGTTCCTGCATCGGCTACGGCGGCTTCAAGGCGCGCCGTCGCAACAACCGTATCGAGGTGGAACACGGCTTGCTGCAGCATACCTTCCAAGGCATCGACATCGACCGCGTGCAGTCCGTGGTCGTGAAGCAGAGCTTTATCCGCCGTCTGCTCGGCTACTGCGAGCTGTCTCTCGGCAAGATTGACGCCGCCACGGGCGAGGATAGCGGCAATAAGCAGAACACTCTGGCCAATCAGGGGATCATCATCCACCCCTTCGTGAAGATGAACCGTGTGCCGGAAATCCTCGCCGGGCTCGTGCCGGAGTTCTCCGATCTTCCCCAGGAGGCGAAGCCCGTCGCGAAGGTGGCGCTGCGCCGAGCCGTGCTGCGCCAGAGCATCTGGTTCGGCGGCGGCTTCTGGCTGGCCGTGGTAGTCACCGTGTGCCTAGTGGTTTTCGGTTGGGTGAATGGAGAAGTTGCGACTGGCGGCATCGAACTCGATTCCGAGGATCTGTTCCTTCTGAGCATTGGGTGGAACGTGATCGTGGTGGGTGGCTATGCGCTGGCGGCCGTCCTCTTCATCGTCGATATAGTGAACGCCGTGCTGTGGGCCCGCGAGTCCAGCTTCGCCTACAACCACCGCTTCATGCAGGTGAGCAACGGCGGCCTTTCTCGAGAAACAGTGAGTTTCCCGCGCCAGAAAATCCAGTTCGGCTGCACGAAGAGCAACCCGTTGCAGCGCCGTGCGGGCACCGACACGCTGCTCGCCACGACGGCGGCCGGTTCCGGCGGCACCACGACGACGCTCATCGACGCCTCCCACGCCGACGCCATGGCGTGGCTCGACTGGCTGAAGCCCGGCGGCAACCAGTAATCCCGGAAAATATGGTAAAGTACCGCCCATGAGTAAAACAGACGACACTGCAAATTCGAAGCCGGCCTTCCTCGATTTCCTGCGCCCCAAACGCGAAAGCGTTACCGAGGACGAGATCAAGGACATGGTGGCCGAGAATATCGAGCTTCTCGAAGACGAGAAGCGCATGATCAACGACATCCTCGATTTGGCCGACATGACGGTGCGCGAAATCATGAAGCCGCGCGTCGACATGATCATGGCCGAGGACACCGAACCGGCCCGCGCGGCGCTCGACCGCATGCGCGGCACGGGCTATTCCCGCCTGCCGGTCTATCACGAGGAAGTGGACGAGGTCATAGGCCTCGTGTCCTACAAAGACCTCATCGGCCCTCTGCTGGACGGCCGCATCGAAGACCCGGTGGCTGAGTTCATGTACGAGCCGCTTTACGTGCCCGAGACGAAAAACGTGCTGAAGCTTTTGTCGGAGCTGCAAGAGGCCCGCATGCAGATGGCCATCGTCGTGGACGAATACGGTGGCACCGACGGCCTCATCACCATGGAGGACATCATCGAGGAGATCGTCGGCGAGATTGCCGACGAGACCGACAACGATCGCGACCTCATTGTGCTTGTCGAACCGAACCAGTGGCGCGTCGACGGTCGCTTTCCCGTGGAGGATGCCGTGGAACTCGGCTGGCCCGTGGAAGAATCCGACGACTACGAGACACTTGCGGGCTGGATCATCCACGAGCTGGACTCCGTGCCCCGGGTGGGCGACGAGCTGCTGGTCGACGGCTACGCCTTCAAGGTGGTGAAGATGCGCCGCTCGCGCATTTCCATCGTGCAGGTGAAGAAGTTGCCATCGGTAAGTTGTGAAGAGTCGGTAACGACTGCCTGACAGCGCTCAGGATCGCACCCGCGAGACCTGCGGGAACCCAGAAAGTGCGTTTTGTCAAGCGAACAAAGCGTGGATGTCGGCTACCGCCTCGGCACGGTTTCAGCCAACTAGGGTAAAATATCCGCGACATAAAACAGCATAGCATTCTTTACTGCAGCAATCCCACACCCTAATCCAGCACGCTGCGCCGCTCGAGCGGTTTAGTTTCGTGCTGTCGAGAAAGGGAATGAGTGGTCACAAGGCGCAAACAGAGTCATCGCAAAACCGTCGTGCTGGCGATGGTTGCGCTCTGCGTGCTGCCGATGCTGGCCGTGGGCTTCCTTGATGCTGGTTGGGCGTCCGCCGGTTCTCACGACATGGGGGCGACCACCTTCGGTCTCGCTCGTCAGTCCGCCGAGAACCCCAGCGCTTCCGATGTTTCCCCCGACACCGTGCAAGACAAGTCCGACGCGGACGTTCTCGCTGTGGAAGACGTCGCCGAGGAAGCAGCGCTGAAGACCGCCTCGTCCCGCGATGTGAGCGCCGGCGTGCAGGAAATCGCCGACGAGGAAGAGGCCGCGCGTCTGGCCGCCGAGGAAGCCGCTCGCGTCGCCGAGCAGGAGGCCATCGATCGGGCCGACGCCACGCGCTCCCGCTACTACGCTACCTTCGGCAGCCTGCCGGCCGGCGATGTAGATTTCTCCATCGGTCGCGAGGCGTTCATCGAAGAATGGTCCGCGCGCATCAACGATTACCTGTTCGGCAGCCCTCTGTCTGGCTACGGCGAGACCTTCGCCGAGGCGGCCTGGGAAGCGGGCATCGACCCGCGCTGGTCTCCGGCCATTTCCAACACCGAGTCCACCAAGGGCCGTGTTTGCTTCAAGTCCCACAACGCTTGGGGCTGGGATCAGACCAACTGGCCCGATTGGGACACGGCCATCCGCTCCCACGTGGCCGGTCTGGCTCGGGGCTATGGTTTCACCATCAGCTACTCCTACGCCATGCGCTACTGCCCCCCGAACTACGACAACTGGTATCGGGATACGCTGAATCAGATGCAATTAATCTAATAGGTTCCGTTCGCCCTGACGGGACGAACGGACTGGTCGACGCTGCGGATCCGACAGGCGCCTGCCCTCGCACCTCAAAGCTTACCCTCGCGTACCGAAGTACGCTCAGCCGCTTTTCGGCACGATTGCAGGCGCCTGTCGGCTCCTCGCTGACTTCCTTGGGCGATCAGGTGCGTTTATAATGGCCCTACTTAAGGAATAAGAAAGAGGTAGGGAATGAGCAACGTGATTGTGGTCGGGTGCGGGCGCGTGGGGTCGCAGCTGGCCAATATGCTCTCGGACAACGGCAACAACGTCTGCTGCATCGACAAGAACGCCGATGCCTTCGCGAACCTCGGCCGCAACTTCAACGGCAGCACCGTGCAGGGCGTGGGCTTCGACGAGGACGTGCTCATCCGTGCCGGCGTGGAAGAGTGCGATGTGCTGGCCGCCGTCACCCAGCTGGACAACACGAACCTCATGTGCGCGGAGGTGGCCAACCATCTGTTTGGTGTGCCCCACGTCATCTCGCGCCTGTACAATCCCGACCACGAGCGCGCCTATATGCAGCTGGGCATCGACTACGTCTGCGGCACGTCACTGGTGGCCGAGGATGTGTTCTCGAAGATTGTGTCAGGCCACGGTTCCCACATCGACACGTTCGGTGAATTCGAGGTACTCCGGTTCACGCTGGATCTTTCCAGCCGCGACAACGCCAAAACGATCCGCGTCTCGGAACTCGAGCGCGATCATGAGGTGCGTATTATCGCCTTCGAACGTGCCGACGGCTCCGCGTCCTCCATCCCGACGCCCGATTCGCTGCTGTACGCCGGCGACTCCATTCTCGCCTGCGTGCGCCACGACGTCATCGCGCAATTCTCGCGCTACATTCTGGATTAGGTGATACCCATGTACATCGTTATCGCTGGCGGCGGCAAAATCGGGTCGTATCTGGCTGGCATCATGTTGAAGAGCGGCAACGAGGTGGCGGTCATCGAGCAAAGGCTCGCCACGGCCGATCGCCTCTCCGTGCAGCTGACAGGCCCGTACCTCGTCATTCACGGCGACGGCTGCGACTCGCGCTACCAGGAGGACGCGGGCATCCGCCAGGCCGATGTGTTCGTGGCCACCACGGGCCAGGACGATTCGAATCTCGTATCCTGCGAAATCGCCCAGCGCGTGTTCCGCGTGCCCCGCTGCATCGCTCGCGTGAACAATCCGAAAAACGAGCGCATCTTCCGCGAGGTGGGCATCGAATGCGTGTCCTCTACGACGCTCATTGCGAACCTCATCGAGGAGGAAGCGCTTTTGGGCTCGGTATCCGTCGTGTCGTCGCTGACTCACGGCAACGTGGCCTTAGCCGAGGTGATGGTGCCGCGCATGCGCCACTTCTCCAACGAGGACGGCGTGCTCATCAACGAGGTGCTGCTGCCGGACAACGCCATCATCGCGGCCGTGGCTAGCGGAGGGGACGTGGAAGTGGCCAATGACGAGACGGTGCTGCATCCGGGAGATAAGGCCATCGTAGTGGCGGATGAGGACGTGCTGGATGACGTGCGGCTGGCGTTTCGGGGGCTCTAGTGGTTGTGGAAAGGGCCGGTTGCATGTCGCTTGGGGCGGAATCAGGGGGTACCTTGATTCGCGGTCGCACGTCGCCGGGGGAGGAGCTACGGGGTATTCCAATTCGCTCAGACAGTCCTCGCTCGGCGGAACAGCCCACTGGACTGTTCCGTTCGCTGCGGAACTCGCTCGGTTGGAACACCTCGTATCTCCTCTTCGCCGCCATCTTGCTGATAGTTTGCCTCCTGCCCTTTTGCATGCCCGGAAAAGCTCTGGCGACGGATTATCGGTGCTCGGAGGTGGACTTGCTGGCATCGGTGGAGACCGACGGGTCGGTGCACATGACCGATCAGCGCATCTTCGACCTCACGGAAGGGGAGAGCGCGCCGGAGCGGTTGAAGTGGCTCTACGATGGGTTCATCGAAGGGGCTGAGGTTACTATCGAACGGGTGCGCATGGCGCCGGTGGATGGCGATGGTGCGCTTGCCGGGGAGTGGACGGAGCTTCCCGAGACGACGTTCCTTTTGCCCTGGCGCGGCGGCGGAGGGCCCGAGCACGACGCCTGGGCCTACGACAAGTTTCAACATACGCTCTACGCCTTTGTGGATGCCATGCCCGAGCGCGTCATGTTCGAGGTGGTCTACCGCGTGGAAGACGCCATCGAGGCCTTCGACGACGCGGCCGACTTCCAATGGCTTTATGTTCCCCAGGACTACGATGTGGCCTTGGCCGATGTGCGAGCAGAAGTGGTGCTGCCTGTGGCGGCCGACGATTCCGTGAAGGTCATGGAAAACGTTTATGCGTGGGGTCACGGCCCTGCCGATGGCGAGGTGGACATCCGCTCCGACGGTACGGTGATCTTTACGGATCCTGCGGTCGAGCCCACGATGTACGCCAAAGCGCGGGTGATGTTCCCCGTCGAGTGGCTGACGAACCTGAGCGAGGAGGCGCGCCTGGCGAATCAGGGCACCCTGCAGTACTACTGGACGAGCCGTTACGAGGAAACGTGGGTCGATACGGATACGTCTCAGGAGGTCATTCGTCTTGGGCTGGCTTTGGGGCTGCTGGGCTTGTCTGCGGCGTTGCTGCTGGCGGCGCTCATCGTTTGGTGGCGCTGGGGCCGAGAGCGGCCGCCGGCGTTTCGCGACGATTATTGGATGAACCCGCCTGCCGACGCCATGGCGCCAGCCGTGCTCGGTCGTCTATGGCGCTGGAACCACGAGAGCCCCGACGACATAGTAGCCACGGTGCTCGATATGGTGCGTCGCGGTGTTCTTGAAGTGCGAGACGATGAGCTGGTCATACCTGCCGCGGGAGAGGAGCCGGCGAAGAGGGTCGAGAGTGGGTCGGCCGCCGCCCTTGCTGCGCCTCGGGCCGCTGATGTTGGTGCGGATGATGCGCCCGACGCGGCTGACGCGGTCAACGCAGAGCAGGCCGCCCTCGATGCGGCCACGCTGCGGCTGCTGCGCATGGTCGCCACGGGCGGTCGGACACTCAGCCGCGCCAAGCTTTCCGCTTTGGCCCACGAACATCCGCGCGATCTTTTGGAGGCCAGCGCGGCCTGGCAGCGTCGCCTCACCGCTTTGGTTGAGCCCTACGGCTTCTTCGATACAGCCTCCCGTCGCGCTCAGCATGTCGTTTTGGGGGCAGCGATTTTCCTGGCGGTTGTCGCGGTAGCGGCCATCATTTGGGTCAGCTGGCGTGCTGGCGTGCTCGCTCTGGCCACGGCGGCGGCCATGGGGGTGCTCGGCAACTACACCATGCGGCGCTCCCCCGAGGGCAACGACATCGCCGCCCATGCCAAGGCCTTGCGCAACTGGATGCGCGATGGCGGCTGGTCGCTCGAGGGCGACAAGCTTGCTCCCGACGAGCGCGCGGCGCTCATTCCGTATGCCTATCTGTTCGGTGCGCTGAAATCCCTCGGATTCGGTGCTTCCGCAGACGCAGAGGGCGCCGATGCCGGGGATGCCGCCATGGCGGTTCGGGGGAAGGCCCCGATGGCTGCCGGCGCCGCCCCTGCCGATGAAGCGGCGTTCCTCGCCACCCTGGCTCCGGTGTTTTCCCAATCCTTAGACGAAGCGTTACGTGCCGCCCATAAGCGCGCTGAAGTATCATAGGGGCGAAGCTGCCCATCCGTTTCGGCGACCATAGCCCGGCCGTCGGCACCTTCTACGAGAAAGGTCTTGATATGAAAGAGAAGTCCTTCGAACCCGGTCGCGACAACATCGTGCTCATCGGCATGCCCGGTGCGGGCAAGTCGACCTTGGGCATCGTGCTGGCGAAGATTCTCTGCATGGATTTCGTCGACGCCGATCTGCTCATTCAGCAGTCCTGCGACAAATCGCTCCAGCGTCTCATCGACACTCTGGGCCCCGATGCCTTCCTCGAGATTGAAAACCAGGTGCTTTCCGAAATGTCCTTCGAGCATTCCGTCATCGCCACCGGCGGCTCGGCCATCTACAGCGAGCCGGCCATGAACCACCTGTCCGAGATCGGCCGCGTGGTGTATCTGAAGATCAGCTTCGACGAGCTGAAGTGCCGTCTGGCCGACTTCTCCGAGCGCGGCGTGGTCATGCGCGACGGCATCGGCATGAGCCTGCGCGACCTCTACGACGAGCGCCTGCCGCTCTACGAGAAGTACGCCGACATCACTGTGGATGTGAACGATCTGTCCATCACCGCCGCCGCCCGCAAGGTCGCCGCCGCCCTGAAGTAGCGGCTCGGTTTCGCATCGACGGGAAACCGGCGGAAAACAGCGCCACTTTTTCGCGGGGCGTTCAAAATACCCTGATAATATCGCCTAACTTTAGCCCGCTGTAGGGTAGAATACGGGCATGTCTTGCGTCGGCGAGGGTCGGCGCGTATATCCGAGGCCGTTTTCCTGCGACGAATCCCTGGTTCGGGCGTGCTTATCGCGCTCTGTTGGATTCGACCGCAGAAAGGCGAGCCCGTTTGGAAGGCGATCCAGGTTGCAGGGCCTGGCGCGCTTTCGGAAAGGAAGCATCTATGGCCGATTTGAACGAGATGCTCGTCGCTTGGACTGGTGAGATCGACTCCTTTATGTACACCTACATTCTGGTGATCTTGCTGGTGTTCGTGGGCATCTACTACACCATCCGCACCAAGGCGGTGCAAATTCGCTACATCAAGGACATGTTCACTCAGCTGACGGAGAAAAAGCATGTCCAGGGCGAGAAATCCATCTCGTCCTTCCAGGCCCTCATGGTGTCCACCGCCTCGCGCGTGGGCACGGGCAACATCGCCGGCATCGCCACGGCCGTGGCCACGGGCGGTCCGGGCGCCATCTTCTGGATGTGGCTCATGGCGCTTATCGGCGCGGCTTCAGCCTTCATCGAGTCCACGCTCGCGCAGATCTACAAGATTCGCGGCAAGGAAGGCGAGTTCCGCGGCGGTCCGGCCTACTACATTCAGCAGGGCCTGGGGCAGCGCTGGCTCGGCATCATCTTCGCCTGGGCGCTCATCCTGTGCTTCGCCTTCGGCTTCAACGGCCTGCAGGCGTTCAACATGACTTCGGCGCTCGAGTACTACATCCCCGACTACGCCACCAACGGCACGGCGGTCGGCGTGGGCATCGTGCTCATCGTGTTCACCGCTTTCGTCATTTTCGGCGGCGCGAAGCGCATCTCCATCATCACCTCCATCATCGTGCCCATCATGGCTATCGCCTACATTCTCATTGCGCTGTGGACCACGATCGCCAACATCGGCGAGCTGCCGGCCGTGTTCGGCACCATCTTCCAGTCGGCTTTCAACTTCCAGTCCATCGCGGGCGGCTTTGCCGGCTCGGTGGTTATGCTCGGCATCAAGCGCGGTCTGTTCTCCAATGAGGCCGGCATGGGCTCGGCCCCGAACGCCGCCGCCACCGCCAGCGTGTCGCATCCGGTGAAGCAGGGCCTCGTGCAGAGCCTGTCCGTGTACATCGATACGCTGCTCATCTGCACCTGCTCGGCTATGATGGTCATGGTGTTTTGGGTGCAGGATCCCGAGACTGCCATGGCGCTCAACGGCATGCCGCTCGTGCAGATGGCCGTGAACAACGCCGTCGGCGAGGTTGGCATCCACTTCATCACCTTCGCGATCTTCGCCTTCGCGTTCTCCAGCCTCATCGGCAACTACTTCTATGCCGAGACGAACTTCCGCTACATCTTCAAGAATACCAAGTGGGGCATGCTCATCTTCCGCGTGCTGTGTCTGGCCGCCATCTTCTACGGCTGCGTGAACAGCTTCGATCTGGCGTGGAATTTGGCCGACATCTTCATGGGCTTCATGGCCATCATCAACCTTGTGGCCATTCTGCTGCTCGGCAAGTGGGCCTTGGCCGCGCTGGATGACTACACTCGCCAGCGCAAGGAGGGCAAGGATCCGGTGTTCATCGCCGCCAGCGTGCCCGGCATGCCCGCCTGCGAGTGCTGGACCACCGCGGATCTGCCGAACTTCGGCGACAATCCGGTGGAGGAGTACATCGAGGAAGCCGCATCGCTCGACTCGGAGGGCTTGAGGTAGAGGCTTTTACCCGTAGGGGCGGTGCTTGCGCCGCCCTGCAACAGAGGGTTTCTGAAAGGGCGGCGGCTCGCAAGGGTCGCCGCTTTTTATTAGCGTGTTTACCTTCGTAGGGGGCGACCAAGGTCGCCCCTTCCAGCAGCGGTGAACAAGCGGTGCTTGGCATCGCCCTGACGGGACGTCCGTTCCTGCAATCGACACCTTGCGCCCTAGTGCTATACTTTCCCGGAACAAAACGGCGGCCCAGGCGGCCGCATTAGGGGAGGGCGTAACAGCTATGATCGATATTCCAAGTCCGGCTGTGGCCGTCGTGGGGCGGCACAACTCCGGCAAAACGACGCTCATCGAGCGGCTCATCGCCGAGCTGGTGGGCCGCGGGCTCGACGTGGGTTCCATCAAACACCATTCCCATCGCGGGTTCGATATCGATATTCCCGGCAAGGACTCCTACCGCCACAGGGCCGCCGGCGCCTCCGAAACGGTTATTGCGGCCCCGGGGCAGGTGGCGCGCATCAAGACCGTGGAAGACGAGGTGGAGTGCAGCGAGCTGGTGCGCTCGATGCCGAATCACGACATCATTGTGGTGGAGGGCTACCGCAAAAGCGGGTTGCCCACCATCGAGATCATGCGCTCGGGCAACGAGGCCGACTGCCGTGCGGCTCGCCTGTTCGTGAAGGCGGCCCGGGAGGGCCTGCCTTTGACGACGGACTTCACGCAGCTGGGGCGCGCGGTCGACCGCGCGGGCAACGCGGCTGGGCGCGACGGCGCGGGCGAAGTACCGGGTTTGGGCGAGATGCCGGGCGCGTCCGACTACTCGGCTGCCGCCGATGCTGCGGCCAAGATGCCTTCCACCAACACGGTGGCTGTGGTGACCGACATTCCCGAGGCCGAGGAGGCTGCGGCGCTCTATGGCATTCCCGCCATCGGTCTTGAAGATGTGGCCGCTTTGGCCGACTTCCTTTCCGAGCACTACGTGCGGCCGCGCGTCACGGTGGTCATTCAGGCCGGTGGCGAGTCGCGGCGCATGGGCCAGTCGAAGGCAACGGTGCCCTTTGCGGGACGTCCCCTCATCTGCCGTCTCGTCGAGCGTCTGTCGCCCGTGGCCGATGAGCTTATCATCACCACCAACGAGGCCGACAAGCTGGGCTTTCTCCATGATATGTACCCCGATCTGACCATCAGGCTCGTGGGCGACGCCTATGCAGAACGAGGCGCTTTGCCCGGGCTCTATACCGCGCTTGCTGCTGCCGAGAACCCGTACGTGGCCGTTGTGGCCTGCGACATGGTGTTCGCGAGCGCGCGTTTGGTGGTGGCCGAGGCGCTTGCCATGCACGAAAGCGGAGCCGACGTGGTGGCTCCCTCCAACAAGCACGGCTTCGAGCCGCTGCATGCCATGTACCGCAAAGAGGGCTGCCTCGGCGCTGTTCACGCTCGCACCGAGCGGGGCGAGAAGCGCGTGCAGAGCTTCTTCGATGACCCGGCCGTCACGGTGCTGCCCTTTAACCAGGACCGCGTCCTGGAGGTCGAGCCCCGCGGTGGCTGCTTCATCAACGCCAACACGCCCGAAGAGCTGGCTCGCATCGAGCAGTCCTACCTCGGCGAATAGCAGAAAGGGGTTCGCGCCATGCCGAACTTGAACGATATCATGGAGATGATGGACGCCCTGGAGACGAAGGCCATCATCACGATCCCCACGTTCTGCGTGGCTGTGCGCAACCGCCACTCCTCCTGCCGCAAATGCGTCGACGCGTGTTTGGCCGACGCCATCACCATCGAGAAGAACGAGCTGAACATCGACGCTGGGGCGTGCGTGGCCTGCGGGGCCTGCGTGGCGGTGTGCCCTACCTCGGCGTTGGTTCCCATGGATCCGATGCCCGACGACTTGGCCGGCGCTGTGGCCGAGACGACCAACGCGGCTGATGGCCTGACGGTCATCGCCTGCGCTCGCAAAGCGGCCCGCAACGTGGGCGACCCCGACAAGTACGCGGTGGTGCCCTGCCTTGCTCGCATGGAGGAAGAGCTGCTGGTGGAACTGGTGGCCCGCGGTATTCCCGAGATCTGCCTGGTGGACGGTGACTGCCGCACCTGCAAGTACCGGGGCGCGGTGCCCGCCATCGACGATACCGTGGAATCGACCCGCACCCTCATCGAGGCCATGGGGTCGGACGCGCAGATCACGCGCACCTCGGAGTTCCCGGCTTCGGTGCAGGTGGAGGACATGCGAAAGGCCGTCGGCGCCGCCCGGCGCGAGTTCTTCACTTCCTCGGGCCACTACGCCAAGGACGTGGCGAAGTCGGCGGCCGAGAAGGTCGTGAACGACAAGCTGACGCAGCTTCATTTGCAGAAGCAGGAGCAGTCGCTGCGGGAGAAGCTGGGCGTGAAGAACGGTGCGGGCAAGATGCCCACCATCGAGGCCGAGCGCAACATCGCCATTCTGGATGCCATGAGCCGCATCGGCGATCCGGACGAGCCGGTCGTCGACGAGATGTTCACGCGCATCTTCGGCGACATCGCCATCGATGTCGAGAAATGCTCCGGCTGCGGTATGTGCGTCATGTTCTGTCCCACCGACGCGCTGCGCAAGGCGGTGGATCGGCACCCGGACGAGGGTAAGGCGTACTTGGAGTTCCAGGTTTCCGACTGCGTCCAGTGCAATTTGTGCGCCGACGCCTGTCTGAAGAAGTGCATCGAGATCGTGCCTGTCGTCTCCATGAAGGAGCTGTTCGATTTCGAGCCGCGTCTCGTGGAGATCTCCGCCGCTAAGAAGGGCAACAAGCTGTTCAACCGGAACAAGTAGGTTCCTTGGGCGAACCTGTGGCTTTCGCCCCTTTTTATTGCATTGGTCTGTGCTATACTAGCCAACGCTCTAGTGCTTTAGCACAGTAAAGAAGTAAAGTGGGGAAGACGAGAGACTTCCCTGGCGTACCTTTTTAGGGAGGACCGAATGAAGAAACTGACGAAGATCGCCGCTGCGGCTGCGGCTCTGTGCCTGGGGGCCGCGCTTCTGGCCGGCTGCTCGGGCTCGAACGATGCGGCAAGCAACGCGGCTGACAACGGCGCTGCCGCTAACCCCGATGCCACGACGCTCATCGTGGGCCTGGACAACGCTTACCCGCCCTATGGCTTCATCGGCGACGATGGCAACCTGACCGGCTTCGACATTGATCTGGCCACCGAGGTGGCCGCGCGCAATGGTTGGAATCTCGAGCTTGAAGCCATCGACTGGGATGCTAAGGACGCGCTGCTGAACCAGGGTACCATCAACTGCATCTGGAACGGCTTTACCATGGAGGGCCGTGAGGCCGACTACGCGTTCTCGAAGCCCTACATGCACAACGAGCAGGTCGTTGTCGTGAAGAAGGACTCGGGAATCAACTCTCTGGATGATCTGGCCGACAAGAACGTTATGACCCAGGTCGATTCCGCCGCCCTTGACGTGCTGGAGGGCGACCAGAAGGATCTGGCCGACACCTTCGCCGGCGGCAAGACCCAGACCATCGGCGACTACAACAACGCCTTCATGCAGCTGGAGTCCGGTGCGGTGGATGCCGTGGCCTGCGACCTGTCCATCGCCGACTACCAGATGGCTGCCAAGCCCGACATGTTCGTGAAGCTTGAGCCGCTGTCCACCGAGAACTACGCCGTGGGCTTCGCCAAGGACGGCGATACGGCCATGATCGATGCGGTGAACAAGACGCTGAAGGAGATGTACGACGACGGCACCATCGCCAAGCTGTGCGAGAAGTGGGGCGAGTACGGTATCTCCATCGACAACTGGGTGCTGGTAGATTAATTAACAACCTCGCTGACTTCCTTGGGCGCATCCCGGAGTCAGGGAGAATTTAATTAAAAGGGAGGGCGAGGCTCTTGGGGCCTTGCCCTTCTTGTGGGTTTAAGAGCGACGATGAGAGGACGTGGAGATGGAATTCTCGGTCATGATGGGGATTCTCATGGAAGGTTTCGCCCTGACGGCGGAGATCTTCCTCATCACGCTGGTGGGCTCGCTGCCTTTGGGCGTGGTGGTCGCTCTGGCGCGCATGAGCAAGTTTAAGCCGCTGGCGTGGCTGGCGCAGCTTTACATCTCCATCCTGCGCGGCACGCCGCTTATGCTGCAGCTCATGGCCATCATGTTCGGGCCTTACTACATCTTCGGCCTGAACATGGGCAGTGATTGGAAGTTCTGGGCCTGCGCTATCGGCTTCATCCTGAATTACGCCGCCTACTTCGCTGAAATCTATCGTTCGGGCATCCAGTCTATTCCGCGTGGTCAGTACGAGGCGGCCGAGGTACTGGGCTACACCAAAGCCCAGACCTTCATGAAGATTGTGCTTCCCCAGGTCATCAAGCGTATTCTGCCGGCTATGGGCAACGAGGTCATCACGCTGGTGAAAGACACGTCGCTCGCGTTCGTGCTCGGCATCATGGAGATGTTCTCCGCTGCGAAGGCCCTGGCCGCCAGCGAGGTGTCCATGGTTCCCTACGCCATCGCGGCTCTCATCTACTGGGTGTTCTGCCTGCTCATCGAATTCATCCTGAACCGTGTCGAGAAGCGTCTCGATTATTACCACGACTAGGAGGCGTTTCATGGAAAGCAAAGCGGTCGTAAGCCTCACCAACGGTAAGAAGGCGTTTGGGAACAACGAGGTTCTGAAGGACATTTCGCTGACGGTGAATGCCGGCGATGTGCTGGCCATCATCGGGCCCTCGGGCGGCGGCAAGTCGACGCTTCTGCGTTGCATGACGCTGTTAGAAACCCTTGATTCGGGCGATCTTTCCTACGGCGATCTCACGGTGTGCGCCAACGATGCCGCGGGGCGCGCTGTGTACGGGGGCAAGGACGTCATCGCCGCCGCAAAGACTCGTTTCGGGCTCGTGTTCCAGAATTTCAACCTGTTCCCGCACTACACCGTGCTGCAGAACGTCACCGATGCGCTCATCTGCGTGCAGAAGATGCCGAAGGACGAGGCCCTCGCTCGCGGTCGCGAGCTTCTGGCCCGCATGGGCCTGGCGGACAAGGAATCGATGGTGCCGTGCGACCTATCCGGCGGTCAGCAGCAGCGTGTGGCCATCGCCCGGGCCATGGCCATGAACCCGGACGTGCTGTTCTTCGACGAGCCCACGAGCGCGTTGGATCCGGAGTTGACCCGCGAGGTGCTGAAGGTCATCCGCGATCTGGCGGCCGAGCACATGACCATGGTCATCGTCACCCATGAGATGGGCTTCGCCCGCGATGTGGCCGATCACCTCATCTTCATGGACGGCGGTGTCATCGTGGAGCAGGGGCCGGCTAGCGAGGTCATCAACAACCCCCAGCACGATCGCACCCGCGCGTTTCTGGCGAATTACGATCGCGACTAGGCGCTCGCTTGCGTTCTCGCATCGCCTCGAGGGTGGCTCGAAGACGGCTCGAAAGCGGCTCGGCGGCGGTCGGCGCGGGGTGCGGTGGCCCATGCACGGTCGGCGTGCGTCGTTGCATCTCCGCAGCGGCTGGTGCGCGTACACCGATTGGTGTATCTCTGTGACGCAAGCGTGACGAAGGGTTGCCATAACGGTTGAGAAGTTCTAGGGCGTGCTAAGGTTTGGCGCACATAAGGACAACCTCACTCGAAGGAGCCTTCCATGACTGATTCCAATACCACTCCTGTGCCCTCGGGCGATTCCGCCTCGGGAGGCCAGAACCCTGCCTCGCAGCAGCCTGTGCCGCTGCAGCCGACCCAGCCTGCGCCCTACAGTTCCCAGGGCACCCAGCCTTACGGTGGTCAGCAAGCTTATGCGGGCCAGGCAGGCTATGGCGCTCAGCAGTCCTACGGCTATGGAGCCCAGCAGACTTCCGGCTCCGCGCAGCATTCCGCCGCCCAGCCTTACGGCCAACAAACCTACGAGGCCGAGCCCGTGTCGATGCATGCCCAGCATGCGGCTCCCAAGGGCAACGGCGGTAAGACCTTCCTTATCGCCTTCGCCGGCGCGCTCGTGGCCTGCGTGCTCGCCTTCGGCGTCTGGGGCATTGTGGGCGCGATGATTCCGGACGGTTCTAACTCGGGTGCCTCAACAGTTGTCACCGATCCCTCCACCGGCGAGACGACGGTCATCGCGCCCAGCGAGGATCCGACGTTGGCCGAGGCCGTGTCCGCGAAGTGCTTGCCCTCTGTGGCCGCCATCACGGTGTACGCCGAGGCTTCTCAGAATGACGCGATGAGCCAGTACTTCGGCTACCAGTACGGTGGCCAGGGCGACGGGTCGGGCGATCTGGTGGCCTATTCCCAGGGATCTGGCGTCGTGCTGACCGAGGATGGCTACATCATCACCAACAACCATGTGGTGGAAGGCGGCAGCGCCTACGAGGTCATGGTCGCCGGAGAGACCTACGAGGCCGATCTCGTGGGCACCGATCCCTCCTCCGATGTGGCCGTGCTGAAGGCCAAGGACGCCAGCGGTCTTACGGTTATGGAGCTTGGCGACTCCGACAACCTGACCATCGGCGAGTGGGTTATGACGTTGGGCAGCCCCTTCGGCTTGGAGCAGTCGGTGGCCACGGGCATCGTATCTGCCACGAGCCGCTCCCAGATTATGGACGCCCAGGAATCGATGCAGTCCGGCGGCACGGGGGAGATTACCATTTACCCGAACATGATCCAGACCGACGCGGCCATCAACCCCGGCAACTCCGGCGGCGCGCTCGTGGATGACGAGGGCAAGCTCATCGGCATCAACACGCTGATCACCTCGTACTCCGGCAACTACTCCGGCGTCGGCTTCGCCATTCCCGTGAACTACGCCATCAACTTGGCCCAGCAGATCATCGCCGGTGAGACGCCGACCCACGCCCAGCTCGGCGTGAGCCTCTCCACGGTGAGCGCGGCGACGGCGTCTCGCTACGGGCTGCCCGTCGACACCGGCGCCTACGTGGCCGCCGTCACCCCCGACTCCGGTGCGGCTGCGGCGGGCATCGTGCCTGGCGACATCGTCACTGCCTTCGATGGACAGGCGGTTGAGTCGGCTTCCGACCTCATGCTGGACGTGCGTACCAAGAACCCCGGCGACACCGTCACCCTCACGGTGAACAGCGGTGGCCAGGAGAAAGAGGTGCAGGTGACCCTGGGCGACGACTCCGCCAGCCAAAAGGCCAAGCAGGAGCAGCAGAGCCAGGAGCAGTCGATGAACGGCTACAGCCTGGAAGACCTCTTCGGCGGCCGCCAGCGCTAACCGGCGTGACGCGTGGGCGTGTGCCGCTCACTGCGTCCACGTCACAGCTCGATCAATCTCGGCCCCTCCTCGGAGGGGCCATTTTAATGGCTAATAATCCTGGCGCACCATGGGAAATATAGCGCCATCTGCTAAGATGCGCCGCAAATCATGTCATATTCGGCATTCGAGGTCTTGCGTCTGCCGCATACTAACTGCACTATCCCATGATGCGCAGAGGAGCGTGCAGTGAGGTTCGGCCCTAACGTAGTGGAGCACGCTCCCTTTTCCATCCCCATGATCGGCAACACCGCGACTGGCTATGTTATCGGCCTGACTCCCGAAGGCGCCGCCGTGTGCCACCGCATGTTCGCCGAGGACGTGCCCGAGGCAGAGGTCGCTGCGGTGAATGCGGATTTGCCCGCCCATTTGCGCCGTGGCGGCTTTGTCGTGGAAGATGTGGAGGCCGACGACGTAACATTGGGGAAAGGCGTGGAAGGCGTCGAACGTGCGGAAGGCGTCGGGGCTGGGAATGCCGCTGCGGCTGCATCCGCGCCGTCCGCGTCCGCTGTGCCCGCGCCGCTGCAGTCGGCGTACCTGCATGTCACCCACCATTGCAACTTGAACTGCATCGGCTGCTACTCGGCGGTGGACGCCCGCAACGCCCGGCGCGACCTGACGCTGGACGAGTTGCGGGGCATCATCGACGCCTTGGCCGATGCCGGCTGTCAGCACCTGGTCATCTCCGGTGGCGAGCCCTTCCTGCGCGACGATTTGCCCGCCATTGTCGCCTACGCGCGCGAACGCGGCATCGACTCGGTGGACGTGCTCACCAACGGCACGGCCGTCACGCCGGAGAAGCTCGCCGACATCGCGCCCTACGTGGGTCGCGTTTCGGTGTCCTTCGACGGGCCCAATGCCGAAGCGGCGCCCGTCATCCGCCGCGAGCCGCTGTTCGACCGCTTGGTAGCGGCGGTGAAGATGATTCGCGAGGCGGGCATTCAGCCCCACATCATTCCGACGGCCCACGGCGGCAACATCGATGCCCTGGGTGAGTACGTGGCTTTGGCCGACTCGCTGGGGGCCACCATGAACTTCAGCCTGCTGTCCGCACCCGTGGAAAACGAGGATCTGTCAGCGGTTCTTCCTGACGATGCGGCACTCGAGCGTTTGGCGCAGGCAACGCTGGCCCTGTCGCGCGACGGGGTGCCCGTGTTGTCCGACACGCCGGTGAGCACGCGCTTGACGACGACGTGCGGCTGCGGGGCGGGATGCACCATGGTAAGCGTATCGGCCGATGGTGAGGTATTCCCGTGCCACATGATGCACGATGAGGCGTTTAGCTTGGGATCGCTTTTGGAAGACTCCGGCTGCTTGGCCGCGCGCCATGCCCCTGCGCCCCGCGTGGCCGAGCTGGGCGCCTGCGCCGACTGCGACATCCGCTATCTGTGCGGGGGTGGTTGCCGCGCTCGCGCCTATTTCGCCACGGGCGACGTCGAGGCCCGCGATCCCTATTGTTCCCTCGTGCGGACGTTCTACCGTCTGCTTTTTGAGGCCATGCTAGCCCGCAACTAAAGAAAGGAGGTGGAGTATGCTGTTCTATAGCGATATCGAGCCGCAGAGCGTTTGCTATTTCATTGGACCTCCGGGCACTGTTTGTCTCAAAATTGGTCTGTAAAGACGTACGAAGATGCGGCAATTGGCAGCAATGCGCCGGTTGCCGCGTCATCTGAAGAATGGGGAATTGTGAAAGAATCTAGTGATTTTGGCTTAATAATGGCGCTAAGAAAGTTGAAAAGAACATGCAAGGCGCTGAAGCTATGTTTTCTGGTCGCAACAATTGTTCTTTCGATATTCTGGATTGTGGTTGTGGCAACGTTGCTCATGGGGTGGTTGAATGGCGGTGCTGGTGCGATAAATGCTGTGCTGTATGCAGTATTGTATGGCGCTTTCGTCGTTCTTATATTGTGGAATTTGACCAAATTGTTTGACGGCGTAGGTAGAGAAGATGCGCCGTTTTCGAGTTCTCAAGCTGACCGTTTGCAGACAATTGCAGTTATTGCTTTGGCGGTTGTCATTCTTGATTTCCTGATTTCAATAGGTTTCATTTTTGAACCAGCGCCAGAAATTGGCTTCGGCATGGTCGCAAACAATGGAGTTGCTGAGCCAACTCTGAATATCAACATCGGTATGCTAGCCTTTTCTGCTATTATGTACTCACTTTCGGCAATATTTCGATATGCTGCGCTGCTACAGCAACTCAGCGACGAAACCGTGTAAGGGAGCTGCTATGCCTATTATTCCTCGTCTTGACCGAGTGATGGCGGATTGCAAGATGTCCGTCAACGAGCTTTCCCAGCGCATCGACATCTCGCCGGTGAACATTTCGCGCATGCGTCGCGGTCACATCAAGGCCGTGCGTTTCTCCACCATGGAGCGCATTTGCGAAGTGCTCCAGTGCCAGCCGGGCGACCTGTTCGAGTACGTTTCCCCTGAGCCGGGCACCGATGAGGCCGTCGAGCTGGACGCCATCATCAACCGCCCCATCGAGGAGCCGGCCCGCAAGCCCATCGGCGCCGTCTCCCGCATCCCTGTGAACGTGGCCAACTAGTCTTTGCCACAACCCGCACCTCACAGGACGCCTCACCGGGCGTCCTTTTTCATGCCCGCGAAACACCCCCGAAAAGTGCTCCCCGAGAGCTGCACCCCCGAGAAACACATTTTCAGGAAACGCGCCTGTGCTCCGACGCCCCTTTTTGCAGCATCGAGGAGGTTCCGTAGAGGCAGAAGGATCGACCTCGTCAGATGAAGGACGTCTTTCTGGCAAGTTTTCCAAGCTTTTCGACATGGCCTGTTTGCAGTGGATCAACTGATGACATTCAAGCTGTCTAGATCTCGCCGAAGATTGCTGGGAACGTCATCGGGAGCAACACGGCGGGCACGATTCGGGCCGGCGAGCGTCTCGACAGGACTGTCGATCTTGTGCTGAAGAGGAAGGACATCTGGGACGAGATCCAGATGTCCCAGGCGACGAGGAAGGCTCGGGATCTGTCGAGAGCGGACACAGTGAAGACGACCGTGGGGAAGAGGAATGGGTCGGCAGCCGATGCTTTCAAGAAGGAATACGGGAAAGACTCGGTGCCTGCTGGTTACGATGTCGATCATGTAATAGATCTTCAGCTGGGAAGCGCCGACCATGTGAGCAACATGCGCCCCCTCGACGCCAGCGTCAACCGGAGCATGGGAGCTCAGATACGCTATCCGATAAAGGATCTTCCAGAAGGCACCAAATCGGCAACGTGATATTCGAGTGAAAGGAAGCGAGATGTTCGACTTGTTCAAGAGGAGGAAGGGCCGCGGGGCCCGGCGGAGGGCGACCCCTCGATGTTCGCGGAGTTTCTGGAGTACTTCGGGGAGGCCCCGGTCCTCGAGGACGGGGCGGCCGATCCCTACGACGCGTTCATCGACGGCCTGGGCGGCCGGTCGTTCGGCGATGGAGTGTTCAGGGTGTTCGAGCGCAGTGATCTCGAGAGATGGCATCGGGTGGTGTCCGGATGCTTCACGAAGCTTCGCGGTGAGTTTAATCTGATCGGATACGATTGGATGGGGCGGTGCTTTGCGGTTGATCAACGGGACGGCGATGGGAAGGAGCTCGTGGTTCTCCTGGAAATCGCAACTCTCGATATGTACTATATCGGGAAAGACGTGGCAGTCTTCCTGAACGAGGTTATGCCGAATCAGAGCGAGGCGTGTCTTGGGGTCGGGAGGTATCGGGAGTGGCTGGAGGGGCATGCGCCCGTGGGATGCATGGAATGCGGCGGCTACAGGATCCCTCTCTTCCTCGGCGGGGAGGACTCCCTGGAGAACATGGAGGTCTCCGACATGGAGGTGTACTGGGATATGACTGACCAGCTGTGGGAGGCCGTGAAGGACCTGCCCGAGGGCACCAAGATAGGCAACATCAGCTTCGAGTAGGGCGAGCCCCCCCCAAACCGGAATGAGGCCTTTGAACGGCGATCTGAGCGAGGTGCTCGATGATTTGGGTCTCCGCTACTTCGAGGGAAATGCCAATTCGCTTCGTGCGGGGCAGGCCTTTATGAAAGCCGGCGCTTGAACCTCACGCTGCTGACGTTGTGCGCGATGGTCAAGTACCCATGGGGCGTTCGCGAGGCCGTCTTTATCTCCGCATCCTGTTCGCCAAGGATGGTAGAGGAAGGCGACGGGGGAAGGGCATGGCCGCGGTCGAGATCGTCCCCTGCGTGAGGCTCGGTCCCATTGTCTTCGGCGAGAAATCATATGAAATGGATGCGAATGCGGAGCTGTCGGAAGGCCCTATTGTGACGAAAGGTCGATAGCCGAGGTCGGCGAGGGGCGGGCGGGGACTCCGATGCGACTCTGCTGCGGCACAAGTGCGGTCGGCGCGGGGAACTGATCGGGGCATTCCCGCGTCATTTCCGCGGTCGCGCTGTCGTAGGCTTGGGGAATCGTGATGTCCGATGAGAGGATTCCGCCATGCCGAAGAGATTTCTGAAGTTCTCCGATCGATGGATGTTCAACCGCGTGCTGTGCGAGGAGGAGGTGTGCCGCAAGGTCCTGCGCGCCGCGCTGGGGATAGAGGTGGGCGAGATAGCCTACCTGAACGCCGAGCAGGCGAAGGAGCCGGCGGCGGCGAGCCGCGGCGTCCGCATGGACGTGTTCGCACGGGAGGGAAGCCGCGTGTTCGACATCGAGATGCAGGTCTCCCCCGAGGGCCGGATAGGGCGACGGATGCGCTACTACCAGGCAGCGATCGACGCGACGGAGCTGGGCCCCGGGGAAGATTACGGGCTGCTCCCGGAGAGCTTCGTCGTGTTCTTCTGCGCGACCGACCCCTTCAGGGCGGGCAAGGCTATCTATTCGATCGAGCGAACCTGTCTGGAGCTTCCCGGGCTGGTCGCGGGGGACGACTCGCACTGGCGCGTGTTCAACGCATCGGCTGCCGAGGATGTCGCCGACCCCGACCTGCGCGATTTGCTACACTACGTGGCGACGGGGCGGCCCGAGGGCGCGCTGTCCCGAGAGATAGACTCCCTCGTGGAGGAATACAACCGTGACCGGGAGTGGGTGACCAAGGTGCTGACCTACGAGCAGGATACCGAGATGCGCTGCCGCCGGGCAGAGGCCAGGGGCATCGAGCAGGGCATGGAGCAGGGCATGGACAGGCTGGGAACTCTCGTCGGCCTCCTTCTGGACGCGGGGCGTCTCGACGATGCCAGACGGGTTTCCGAGGATGCTGCCTATCGCGATGAAATGCTCGCGGAGTTCGGGCTGAAAGCGAGCGAGTAGACAACGGGAAAAGCGTCGCGGAGAGTTGCCCTCCGCTGCGAATGCTATCGGCCTGGTATGAAACTATCACCTTAAAATTATTGAAAACGTGCTACTATGTTAAATAAATCATGAGGCATCCGCACCGCTATGGAAGAGCTGCAGCTGTGCAGGTGCCTGAAGGAGCACGCAGGAGCGCTTTCTGGGCGGATGGGAGCATGCTATGCCTATTGTGTCGAAGTTGAAGGTGGTCATGGCCGACCGCGACATCAGCGTCAACGAGCTGTCGGAGAAGGTGGGGCGTTCGGCGGTGAACCTCTCCCACTTGCGCTGCAATCACTCAAAAGGTATTCGAATCTCGCTGCTGGAGGATTTGTGTCGCGAGCTGCACTGCCAACCGGGCGATTTACTCGTGTACGAGCCGCCCGCTCGCGAGGAGCAGGACTGACCGAGCCGGCGGGTGTCGCCGAGGCGTCTTTCGTCATCTTTCCTTTAAAAAGACACGGGAAAGATGCTTAAGAGCTTGCACGAGCCTTTCGCTCGCTCGCTCGATTGATGGGGGGGGCGAGAGGAAGTTTTTCACCTTAGAAGTTGATGAGGGCGCCCAAGGGAACATCGAGGGCATCGGCGATTTCGATATATTTGGCGATGCCCGTGTTGTGCTTGCCGGCCTCGATGCGGGCGATGACGGCTTGGTCGGTGTGCACCATGAGGGCAAGCCTTTGCTGGGAAAGGTTCTGGGCAATGCGATGCGCCCTGATCTGCTGACCAAGCGAGTGAATGCGGGCTTGCACCTTTTCCTGTTCGTCGTTCATGGGGCCAAGAGTACGTTGATGACGAATCAGTCATAGGTCATATATGACATAACTCGGCAATTTCTGAAGAATGGGCGCACGGGAAGAGTGGCTGCCTGGCGTCTGCGCGATATGCGTTTCTGCCCGCAGTGGTCTGCACGGAGGTTTGCGGTTCAGCGGGAGAGGGTTCGGGTAAGCCCCTATGCTCGCGCCTCAGCACTGAGCTAATTCTTTGATCTTGGAAGGCTGACGCTGCGTTGGCGAGGGACTTCGGGTAATATGTATCCGTTTACAAGATCCTGCCGACGAAGGGATGTACTCGATGGCGAACGAATACAAGTACGATCGCGTGCTGCTCAAGCTATCTGGCGAGGCGCTCGCCGGCGATCAGGGGTACGGCATTGACCCGCGAGTGGTCGATGACCTTGCCGAGGAGATCGCCGAGATCGTTCACGATGGCGTGCAGCTGGCTGTGGTTGTCGGCGGGGGCAACATCTTCCGCGGCCTGGCCGGATCGGCCGAGGGCATGGATCGCTCCCAGGCCGATTACATCGGCATGCTGGCCACGGTGATGAATGCGCTCGCTCTGCAGGACGCCTTCGAGCGCCACGGCATCTTCTCCCGCGTGCAGAGCGCCATCAATATGCAGGAAGTGTCCGAGCCCTACATTCGCCGCCGAGCGATCCGCCATTTGGAGAAGGGGCGCGTCGTCATTTTGGCGGCCGGCACGGGCAATCCCTATTTCACGACCGATACGACGGCGGCCCTGCGCGCCTGCGAGCTGGACGTCGATTGCGTCATGAAGGCCACGAAGGTCGACGGCGTCTACGATGCCGACCCGATGAAGAATCCCGACGCGCACCGGTTCGACCATATCAGCTATATGGAGGTGCTGAGCCAGGGGCTGCATGTCATGGATGCCACGGCCACCTCGCTTTGCATGGACAACGACGTGCCCATGATCGTTTTCGATCTCACCAAGCCGGGCAACATCAAGGCCGCTCTGCAGGGCGAGCCGGTGGGCACGGTGGTCGAGTAGGCGCCTGGGGCGCAGGCCGCGCTGGAGCCGCTTGTCGGCGCGACAGCGAGGACGAGCGTATGCCGCGGATCGCGAGGCTCGTGGCGGATTCTAGAAGGATTTCAGGGGGAGGAGCCCCTGAGCGATTAGGGAGGAAACCCTCATGGCAGATATCGACGAGATTCTGATGAGCGCGGAAGAGCGCATGGAAAAGGCCATCACGGCGCTGAAGGAGAACTTCATGGGCGTGCGCACGGGCCGCGCCAACGCCATGGTGCTCGACCGCATCAAGGTGGACTACTACGGCGTGCCCACGCCGGTGAACCAGATGGCTGGCGTGAAGACGCCCGAGGCCCATCTGCTGGTCATCGAACCTTGGGACAAGGGCATGCTGCGTGCCATTGAGCACGCCATCCTCGAGAGCGATTTGGGCGTGACCCCGAACAACGACGGCTCGGTCATTCGCCTGCCGTTCCCGAGCCTGACCGAGGAGCGCCGCCGCGATCTGGTGAAGCAGTGCAAGACCTACGCCGAGGAAGCGCGCGTGGCCGTGCGCAATGCGCGCCGCGACGCGAACACCGCGATCGAGAAGGCCGTGAAGAACGACAACCTTCCCGAAGACGAATCGAAGCGGGCCGAGGCCGAGATCCAGAAGATGACCGATCGGTTCGTTGCCGAGGTCGACGAGGTTCTGAAGAAGAAGGAAGCCGAGGTCATGGAGATCTAGGGGGTTCACTGGCTTCACGAATGACCGGTGGGTAGGGATGAATAAGGATTTAGATTACATATTTCCGGATCCGCCCGAGGGGGTTGATCCTCGGGCGCTTGATCCGGAGAGGATTCCCGAGTCGGTGGCCATCATCATGGATGGCAACGGGCGCTGGGCCAAGAAGCGCGCGCTGAATCGCCTGAAGGGCCATAAGGCCGGCATCGAGGCGGTGCGAGAGGCCATTCGCTGCGCGTCGGATCTTGGGGTGCGCTATCTGACCATCTACTCGTTTTCCACGGAGAACTGGAAGCGGCCCGAAGATGAGGTCGTAGGGCTGATGGATCTGTTCGCCAAGACCATGCTCGCCGAAGTGGACGGCCTTCATGAAGAGGGCGTGCGCGTGCGGACGATTGGCGATCTCTCGGCGCTTCCCGCAGAGACGCGTGAGGCTTTCGATGAGGCCTGGGAGAAGACGCGCGACAACGACGGTATGACGCTGGTGGTGGCCGTGAACTACGGTGGCCGTCAGGAAATACTGCGCGCTTGCCGGGGCTGCATGCGCGAGGCGGTGCTTTTGGGCGAAGAGACCGGGGAAGTGATAGAGCCCACCGAGGAGATGTTCGAGCGGGGGCTGTACACGTTCGGGATGCCCGACCCCGATCTGGTCATTCGCACTTCGGGCGAGATGCGCATCTCGAACTTCCTGCTGTGGCAGATCGCCTATTCCGAATTCGTGGTCACCGATGTGCTGTGGCCCGACTTCAACCGCTACACCTTCCTGGAGTGCCTGCTCGAGTATCAGGGGCGGAACCGCCGTTTCGGGGGCGTGGCCTAAATGCGCGGGGGGATTTCCGACGAAGAGAAGAAGGATCGAGCCCGAGCGGCGCGCGAGCGATTGCGCCGAGGCGACCATGGTCGTCGCGTGCGTTCGGAAGAGCGCGGAAGTGTGTCGGCTGTCCGTGGGGCGGCGGCTTCTGACGGGAGGAGTGCATCTCCGGGCGAGGCGAGTGCGCCCTCGGAGGAGCGCACTCATTTGCTCGACCGGCTGCAGCCAAATGAGGAACGCGACTTGCCTCCCGTCGTCTGCGATGCGGAATCGGCCCCCGAAGGTCCTCCCTGGCACTACGACCTCTCCGACGAGGAGCGCGCCGCCCGCGAGGAGAAGCGCGAGACGCGCCAGGAGAAGCGCGATCGCCTGAAGCAGAAGGCGCTGGACAAGACGCCGGACAAGCTGCGCAATCCCTCCGATCTTCAAGTGCGTTTCCGTACCGGGGTAATTTACACGGCGGCGACGGTCATCTGCGTGCTGGCCGGCAACATCCCCATGGTGCTCATGCTGATGGTCGTCGCCGGCATTTGCGCCGGCGAGTTCTTCTACATGCTGCGCTCCGATGCGAAGCTGCCCAACGAGATGCTCGGCATCATCGCGGCCGTGCTCTACCCCTTAAGCGTGTACATTGCCGGTCTGGTGGGCGCGATGCTGGTGAGTTTGGCTCTTCTGCTGGCTCTCTTGGTGTGGTACGTGTTCTGGCTGCGGGCCCGCATCCCCGATGTGGGGGTGAGCTTCTTCGGCGCTGCCTACACGGGCCTTCTGCTGTGCGGACTGGTGATTATCCGTGTGTCGCTGCCGGCGCCGTGGGGCGGCGTCTGCGTGCTTCTGCTGTTCTTGTCGGTGTGGGCCAACGACGCCTTCGCCTATTTGGTGGGGAGCAAAATCGGCAGGCACAAGCTGGCACCGCGCACGAGCCCGAAGAAGAGCTGGGAAGGGTTCATCGCCGGTCTGGTGGGGTCGGTGATATTTTGGTGCCTCATGACGCTGGTGCCCGGCATCACCATGGCCATTCCTCAGGCTATCGTCTTCGGCATCATTTCTGGCTGCATGGGCGTGCTGGGCGATTTGGCGGAGAGCCGTATCAAGCGGAACTCCGGGTTTAAGGACTCCGGCACCATCATGCCCGGCCACGGCGGCCTGCTCGATCGGAGCGACTCGCTGTTCCTCACCTCCATCACGGCAGCTATCCTTCTGATAGCCGGCGGTTGCATTCCCTATGCTCTTTTCTAGGCGATTCGTCTCGGTTCGCTCTTTGCGTGTCCTGTCATAGTGAAAGGGGTTCTCATGGCCAAACGGCGCATTGCGGTACTCGGCTCTACGGGATCCATCGGCACCCAGACCCTCGATGTCGTGCGCCAGCACGGCGATAAGCTGGAGATCGTCGGCCTTGCGGTGAACAGCTCCTTGGATGTCCTGCTCGCTCAAGCCCGGGAATTCGGCGTGCGCCATCTGGCGGTGGGGAATGCCGCTTTGGCGAACGACCCCCGTTGCGATGAGGCGCGGGCCCTCGTACGGTCGCTGGTCGTCCCCGAGGGCCAGGAGGGCGTGGAGGCGAGCTTCGGTGTTGGTTCCGAAGCCGTCGTGGCTCTCACCCAACTGCCCGAGGTGGATGTCGTCGTGAACGCTCTGGTGGGGGCTGCTGGCTTGGAGGCGAGCTATGCAACGCTGAAGGCGGGCAAGGTGCTCGCTTTGGCCAACAAGGAGTCGCTCGTGGTGGGTGGCGACCTCATTATGCCGCTGGCAGCTGCAGTGGATGCGGATCGTCGGGCCTCCGGCGCAGCTCCGGCGACAGGGCCGGCCGGGGCGCTCATGCCCATCGATTCGGAGCATGGAGCCATCTACCAATGTCTGCTCGGAGAGAACCCGCGCGAGGTCTCGAAGCTGTGGGTGACCGCTTCGGGAGGGCCCTTCCGAGGCAAGACGGCCGCCGACCTGAACGAGGTCACGCCGGCTCAGGCTCTGGCGCACCCCACCTGGAACATGGGTGCCAAGATTTCCATCGATTCCTCGACGCTCATGAATAAAGGACTCGAAGTCATAGAGGCCCACCACCTGTTCGCAATGCCCTACGACCAGATCGAAGTGGTAGTGCAGCCCCAGAGCGCCATCCATTCGATGGTGGAGTTTACCGATGGGTCGGTTCTGGCTCATTTGGGTACGACCGATATGCGCATTCCCATTCAATTTGCTCTCTCCTATCCCGAGCGGTGGGAGGCTCCCGTGAAACCGCTCGATTTTCGGACGTTGGGCTCGCTGGAATTTGCGGCGCCCGATGTGGATACGTTCCGCTGTCTTTCTCTGGCTCGTCATGCAGGTGAGGTGGGAGGCACGCTGCCCGCCGTCATGAATGCCGCCAACGAAGTGGCGGTGGCCGCATTTCTCGCCGAGCAGATCGGCTACCTCGATATCGCCCGCTGCGTCGAGGCGACCATGGACGCCCACGAGCGGGCAGGCGTCCAGGTCGTGGAGAGCCTCGAGCAGCTGAAGGCTGTCGATGCCGAGGCCCGCGCCTTTGCTGGTAAGTGGACCCAGGGGCGGCGGAGTTAGCGGCACCGCCCCTCGGAGACAATATCAGCGACGCTTGCGGTAGGCGACGAAGGCGGCGCCAGCGCCGGCGACGGCGAGGAGGGCGACCAGGCAAATCACCGTGAGGCCGTCGTCACCCGTCTGCGCGAGTCGCGAGGTTTGGACGATGCGCGTCGGTTCGGGCTCGTCGGTTGCGGGCTCTTCCGGTTCGTCCCCGCCAGTCGGCGGCAGCGGCAGGTCGGGGTAGGCGTAGGAGACGGTCTGCCCCTCATCCTCGATATCGGCGTGGAGGGCCACCTCGATGTCGTCGTGCAGCAGCGATTCGAAGACCACGAGGCTTACGCCGTCCAAGTTGGCGCCGGGAATGGCGATCTCGACATCCACCGTGCCCGAGGATTCCTCGGGGATGAACCGGTGGCTTACCATGACCACTTTATCCTCCACGAGCCACGGGGCGTTTTCCTCTTTGTCCATGAGCACGGCGGATAGCTCGTACTCCTCGCCGGGGGTCAGTCCCTGGTAGCTGACGGTGTCGATGATGGTGACCTCTTCGGCTGGCACGCCTTCGTGAGTGCCGGTGGCGGCGTCGACGGCCGTTGTGCCGATGGCGATAGGGCTCACGGCGATGGTCTGCTTGCGGTCGGCGAGATCGCGGTGCGAGGCTATTTCGACGCCATCTTGCAGAAGCGTCTCGAAGACGACGAGGTTGGTGTCCTCGGTGATCGCCGAGGCGTCGAAGGCGAAGGTCACGTTCGCGTACCCGTTGTAATCCTCGGGAGTGAACTCAAGCTCGGCGGTGACTTTTTCCTCATTCACGAGGAACGGCTCTCCGGTGGCTTTGTCCATGAGGGTTCCCCGAAGCAGATAGGGCTCTTCGGGTTCTAGGCCAGAATAAGTGACTCGGTCGATGACGACGGCCTTGGTGTCGGCGCTGATCTGCGTGTCGTACAGATCGTTGGACAGACCGTCGTAGGCACTCGTGCGGATCGTGGGCTTGTCGGTGCCCGTGTTGTTGAGAGTGCCTAAGTCGACGATGAGCCCCTCATCGCTCTCGTCAACCACGATTTCATCGCGGATCATCTCGAAGATTGCGTTGGCCGGGCATCGAAGCTCTTCCAGCTCGTACGTGTCAAAGGGCAGTGCGCCCAGTCCATTGTCCGCAGCGACGGACGCCCCTTCGGCATTGAGACCGAACCAGATCCCCGCTGTGGCATCAAGGGCCTCGGTGTCCAACGTAAGCGGCATCTGGAAGCTGCCGTCAGGAGCGGTGAACTGCGCGTCGTTGGCGTTCGTGTTCGCGTCGTGGGGATGGCCCGGGGTAGATTCCGTGGAAGCGAGCCCGTTCTTGTCCGTGACGAGGATGTGCCATTCGCCGGTCGTCTTCGAGGTGAGCTTGAAGGGGATGCCGGCCAGCTTCGCGGCGCCGTCGGCGCGCTTCATGAAGCGCAGATCGGTGCGGGCGACGCGGTCGGTGACGAGATCGCCGTTCTGCTCTGCATCGAAGGTCTCGACAATCTCGCCATCGGTGTCGGCATCGGTGACGTGGCGCACGTGCACGGTCTCGTCGAGAAGGTAGCCACGCGGTGCCTTCACTTCCTGGATGGCATAGGTGCCGATGGGAAGCGCGATGCGGCCGTTGGAGAGCTTGTAGAACGCATCACCTGCCACCTTGTAGGGAAGCTCTTCGGTTGTTCCGTCGGCCAAAGTGTGTGTGAAGCTGCCCTCCGCCTCGTCGAGCAAGAAGGCGCCCTCGTCGTTGGTGCGCACGACCCAGCTTGCTTGCGGCTCGAGGGTCTTAAGGGCGTCCAGGGAAGCGTTCTTGGCCGTATAATAATCGATGCGGAAGTGGGCGTCGCCGAGGGTGGCGGCACCCTGCGCATGGCTCTGACCGCTTTGAGCATCCTTCTTCTGGATAAGAAGGGAGAGGGGATTCAACTTTGCCTTGTCGCTGACGGCAGTGGTATTCACGCGGGTGACGGAACGATCAGCGACGGTCACGGCATAGGTTCGGCTATCCAGAGCATAGCCCTCCAGAGGGCGCTTGGTCTCGCGCACCCAATAGGAGCCGATGGGCATCTCGTCGATGCGTCCGTAGCCGTCGGCATCGCCGTTCAGGCTCGTACGGATTTCGCGGACGAGCTTTGTGCAGGCCGAGTCCGCGTACACGCCATAGACGGCGCCCGCCAAGGTATAGCCGGGGTGTCCCATCGTGACCTCGGGATAGCCCGACTGCTTGAGCAAGTCGATGGAGCCGCGCATGGGTTCATCGGCAAAGGATACTTGGCACACGACGCTCTCGTCGCTGGTTGCCTCCACGGTCGCCTTCTGGACGGCGCTGTTCAGGCGGAATCCGGGCGGGGCGAACAGTTCGCAGAAGTAATAGTCGCCGCCCTCGATGTCCTCGGCGACCGCACTTCTGCCATCCGCCCCGGTAACGAGGGTAAACGAAGCATTGGCCTGAGCCCAGGTGCGGGCCGCCTGCCAGCTTCCCCAGGCGCCCTTGGCAGCCTGCTCGGCCGCCGCTTCGGCGCTTGCACGAGTGGAGAAGGCGCCGAACACCGCGTTGGCGAGCGAGTAATTCCCGTTGGCGTTGGAGATGGCGGGGTTGGCGGAGGTTTTCACGACCTGGGCGCGCCCGGTGTTGATGGGCTCCACCAGCAGGTAGCCGACAACGTCCTGGAACTCTTTGTTGGTGGCAGCGGATCGAGCATCGATTTTGTAGTAGAACTTGTACCATCCGTTGTACGCGGATTGCGAGCCGGTGTAGGTGCCCTTGTAAGTGATGTAGTTGTCGCCGTTGGGGTTGCTTGCCACGGCGCCGTAGCCGTTGGAAACGCCGGCAGTACCGCAGGTGGCTTGGGCCATGGCGCGGTTGGTGGGTGCGCTTCCCCCGCTGTAGTTGGTGTCCTTGTAGTCGTTGCCCGTGGTGAGGAAGCGAGCTCGGTAGTCGCTGCCGGTGCGCGAGGTGGCGAAGGGCGCATCGGCGCCGTTGCGGGCGGCGATCGTCTCGTAAAGGAACGCGTCCACGACGGCGTCGAAGCTGCTCGATGCGGTGTTCAGCACGTAGTCGTTGAAGTTCGTTCCCTGGGAAACTCCGTTCACCCAGTGCTGAGAGGTGCCGAAGAAAGCGCCGAACCCATAAGAGCCTACCAGATCGCTGGGGAACCCATAGGCCTCCTGTTTGCGGGGCATGTCGACATCGAAGGTTTCGAGGCGCATATAGGGGTTGAGCGCGTAGTGCTTCTCGGTCTGGCCGGGGAAGGCGGCTGCGAAGGGGGCGATGCCGCCAGCCTCGGCGAGGATATCGGGAATGTCCGAGGCGATAGTCGTTGTCTCTTCGCCGACGGTGAGCTCCTGCGGACTCGTGTCGAGGTCGGCGAACACAAAGCGCTCATAGGCGGGATGTGCGGGCGATAGCTCGAAGACGATGCCGAGGGTGTCCAGGGTGTTCGCATAGGACTCAGGGATGCTTACGGTGCCCGCTGCGGCATCAAGAGAGCACTCATCGGTAATGTCGCGCTGGCGGTCGCCGAAGGTGGCGTAGTGCTCGTACACGGCGAAGCTGAGCGCTTCGTCGAGGCCAAGCACTCCGCCCTCATCGACCGTGGCGACAATGTGCCCTTCTTGCAGGTCGTATGGCGCGGTGATGCTGGCGAAGTCGATGGTCTCGCCCGCAGAGTCTTTAAAGTGGAACATGACGGGCACCCCCTCGGTTTCCGTGGCGACTGCCGAGGTCGCAGAGGCGCACATCGCGGGGATGAGGCCCACGAGCAGTAGGAAGGCAAGAACCATGTTGAAAAGGGCGCGGCCTCCTTGGAGGGGCGGGCGCGCGGGGACGGGATCGAGTGAATCCACGGTGACTCCTCTCTGCGCGGCCACGTGTCCGCGCTGCTCGATTGACGAAAGAGAGTCAGGCGTGGGGCGCAATCGTGACGTCCGTGTCTCGAAGGAATGCGGGCTGGAAGGTTTGGCGTACGGCGCCCGATGCCTGACGCCGATAACCTTACGAGAGCCGAACCGTAGAAATGACGCGGGAATGTCCCAGTTCGTTTCCTCCCTCGACCGTGTGGGAGTCGTATTTTTTTTGCGACGAAAAAGCGGTCGGCGCGAGGAGCCAAAAGGGACTTCGACGGGTCTTCAGTGGGAAAAGGGCGGGACTTCGAGGCGCTCGATTCTCAAGCGGCGGTAGCAAAGGCGTGTGCCTCGCGCTCGCCGTGGCGGTAGCCAAGGCGGCGGGCGCAGCCGGCAGATTCGGTGTACGTCCCTCCGAAACCATGGAGGGATCGTAGCCAGCTTGTAGTTATTTTCCGAGACGGCTCTCCAAGGGAAAGACAAAGGGTGCCCGCTTTCTATAATGACCAGCGACACCCGTTCCTGCCCCGCGAGGCAGGAAATCTCTCATATATAAGGAGACATCTGTGGACATCCTCATCATGATCGTCTGCGCCGTTATCAGCATCGGCTTCCTCGTGTTCATCCACGAGGGCGGCCACTACCTGGCCGCTCGGGCCTTCGGCGTGCGCGTGACCGAGTTCATGCTGGGCCTGCCCGGCCCCTCCATCGGCTTCACGAAGGGCGAGACCCGCTATGGCGTCACGGCCGTGCCCCTCGGCGGCTACGCGAAGGTGTGCGGCATGGAGGCCGGCCCTTTGCAGCCGCACCTGCAGGAGGCGCTCGCGTCGCTTTACCGCCGCGGCACCGCCAACATGGAAGACGTGGCCCGCGATTGCGGCATCAGCGACGACGAAGCCTACAATGCCCTGGAAGAGCTGGTGGAATGGGGCAGCGTCATCGGACCTTCCAAGGCCGATCAGTACAACACCTACCGCGCCCCGCGCGTTGTGCCCGGCAAGCGCGCTCTGAAGAAGGCGGCCGCGGCGGGGCTGCCGGCGCCCGCCTCCTACGAGCTGGGCCAAGCTCGCGAAGTGGCCGACCCCCATGCGCTTTACGAGTCCGAGTACCGCCAGCAGTACCGCTCGCTGCCCTTCTGGAAGCGCTCGGTCATCCTTCTGGCGGGCATTTTCATGAACCTGCTTTTCGCCATGCTCGTGTTCATTATCGTGTTCTCGATCATCGGCTTTCAGGTGCAGCATCCTGAAACGGGCGAGATCACGACCATCCATGCCTCGGTGCTGCAGGCGCTGCAGGCTGGCTTCATGTACATCGGCATGGTGATTCAGGCGGTCGCGGGCCTGTTCAACCCGGCTACGGCGGCTCAGACGGTGTCCGATTCCACCTCCATCGTTGGCATTGCCGTCATGTCGAAGGACTACTTCCAGGCGGGGCTCGTGGAGGCGCTGGAGTTCATGGCCATGATCTCGGTATCCCTCGGCATCATGAACCTGCTGCCCATCCCGCCGCTTGACGGCGGCCGCTTCGTGGTGGAAGTGTTCCAGAAGGGCACCCGCAAGATGGTGTCCCAGAAGGCCATGAACTATATGTCGCTCGCCGGCATGGCGCTCTTCCTCGGCTTCTTCGTCATCATGTTGAACCAGGACATTCAGAGGTTCGTCTTTGGAAATTGGGGCTAGCTTGTTCCGATCGCCTTGGTGGATGATCGGGCAGCGTGAGGTTCCGCTCCGTTCGCTATTGTGATGGGATTGGGCGTCTTTGGTCCGGCAAGCTCTATAATTGCTTGGAACTGATGTGTTCTAAGGAATGCCTATGATCAAGGAATTGAAGCCCCATGACTGCACGCGGCGGATCATGGTGGGAGACGTGCCCGTGGGAGGCGGCGCTCCGGTGGCAGTGCAGTCGATGCTGAACGTCGCCGCCGACGATGCGGCCGCCAACCTCGCGCAGATCGAGGCGCTGGCCGAGGCCGGTTGCGAGATCGTGCGCATGGCCATTCCGCGCCGAGACTGCCTGGACGCCTTCGAAGCCGTGTGCGCCGCGTCACCCTTGCCCGTGGTGGCCGACATCCACTTCGACGCCCGCATCGCCATCGAGGCGGCGGCCCGCGGCGCGGCTAAGCTGCGCATCAACCCCGGCAACATCGGCGGCCTAGAGGCCACCCGCGAGGTCATCGCCGCCGCGGCCGCCTCGCACATCCCCATCCGCATCGGCGTGAACGCCGGCTCGCTGGATGACGCCATCGCAGCTCGCCAAGATCTCACGCTGCCTGAGAAGCTGGTGGCCTCGGCCACGGAATACGTGCGCTTCTTCGAAGATGAGTGCAACTTCCACGACATTGCCGTGTCGGCCAAGGCCCACGACGTGCAGACTACCATCGACACCTATCGCCTGCTGGCGGCCGAGCTGCCCGAGGTGCCGCTGCACATCGGCGTCACCGAGGCTGGCACCGCTTTCCAGGGCATCATCAAAAGCGCGTGTGGCCTGGGCGTCCTTTTGGAAGAGGGTATCGGCGACACGATGCGCATCTCGCTCACGGACGATCCCGTGGTGGAAGTGCGGGCTTGCTGGACGCTGCTCGGCGCACTCGATTTGCGCCGCCGCACCCCCGAGCTCATCAGCTGCCCCACCTGCGGTCGCTGCCAGGTGAACCTCATCGGGCTCGCGCAAGAAGTGGAAGAGCGTCTCGCTGCGGTGGACAAGCCGGTGAAAGTGGCGGTCATGGGATGCGTGGTGAACGGCCCGGGCGAAGCCGCCGATGCCGATATCGGGGTGGCTTGCGGAGCGGGCGCGGGGGTTGTTTTCTCCCATGGTAAAATCGTCCGCAAAGTGCAAGAGTCGGAAATTGTTTCTGCCCTTATGGAGGAGTTGGAGAACCTATGACCCAGATTCTGCGTATGAGCAACCTGTACGCCCCCACCCTGAAGGAAGACCCGTCGGACGCCGACATCGACAGCGCGCGCCTGCTTCTGCGCGCGGGCATGCTGCGCAAGGCGGCCTCGGGCCTGTACACGTTTCTGCCCTTGGGCTTCCGCGTGCTGAAGAAAATCGAGAACATCGTGCGCGAGGAAATGGACGCTTCGGGTGCCCAGGAGATTCTCATGCCGGTGCTGCAGCCGGCGGAGCTGTGGGAGGAAAGCGGGCGCTTGAACGACTACGGCCCCGAGCTCATGCGCCTTACCGATCGTCACGACCGCGAGATGTGCCTCGGTCCCACCCACGAGGAGATCATCGTGGCGCTCGTGCGCAACGAGCTGCGCTCCTACAAGGAGCTGCCCCAGAACCTCTACCAAATTCAGACGAAGTACCGCGACGAGATTCGCCCGCGCTTCGGTCTTTTGCGCTCTCGCGAATTCGTCATGAAGGACGCCTACAGCTTCAACGCCACCCAGGAGTCGCTGCAGGAAACCTACGACGCCATGGGGAAGGCCTACGGCGCCATCTGCGACCGCTGCGGCTTGGATTACCGCGAGGTGGAGGCCGATGGCGGCCAGATCGGCGGCAAGGTGACCACCGAGTTCATGGCGCTGGCCGAATCGGGCGAGGCCGACCTGGTGTACTGCTCGTGCGGCTATGCGGCCGACGCCGAGGCCGGCGCATGCCTGGCCCGCCCCACGCTGTACGAAGTGGACGCCATGGAGAAGATCGCCACGCCCGACGTGCACACTATCGCCGAGCTGGCCGCGTTTCTGAACATCCCCGAGTCCTCCACGGTGAAGGCGCTGTCCGGCAAGGACGCCGAGGGCAACCTCGTGTGCCTGTTCATTCCCGGCGACCACGAGCTGAACGAGCTGAAGATCGAGGGTCTCGTGCCCGGCTTTACGCTGCTGACTGACGAGGAGATGCTCGCCTTCGGTCTGTGCAAGGGCTCCATGGGGCCGGTGGGGCTGCCGGAGGGCGCCCGCATCATCGCCGCTACCAGCTTGCAGGCCATCCCGCAGTGGGTCGTGGGCGCCAACGAGGACGGCTACCACTACGTGGGCGCGCGTCTGGGCGAGGATTTCCAGGTGGACGAGTGGGCCGATCTGGCCACGGTGAAGCCCGGCGACTGCTGCCCTACGTGCGGACTTCCGTTGGAAGGCGCTCGCGGCATCGAGGTGGCCCAGATCTTCCAGCTTGGCGACAAGTACTCCCGTGCCATGGGCGCCACGTTCATGGACGAAGATGGCGAGGAGAAGCCCTTCATCATGGGCTGCTACGGCGTGGGCATCTCGCGCACGCTGGCCGCCATCGTCGAGCAGCACAACGACGAGCACGGCATCATGTGGCCGCTGTCGGTGGCACCGGCCCATATTTGCGTGGTGCCGCTCACGGTGGGCGATAGCGAGGTGCAGCCCATGGCCGAGAAAATCGCGAAGGATCTGGCCGAGCTCGGCTTCGAGGTGGTCATCGACGACCGTGACGAGCGCGCCGGCGTGAAGTTCAACGACGCCGACCTCATCGGCTGGCCCGTGCAGATTGTCGTGGGCAAGCGCGGCCTGAAAGAGGGCAAGGTGGAGATGAAGCTGCGTCGCACGGGTGAGAAGAAGGAAGTAGCGCTGGACGCTTTGGCCGAGATGATGGGCTTTGCCCGCCGCGCCATGCGCGACAACGTCCTGCACGGCGCCGGCACCGGCGCCTTCGCCGCCATTTTCGGGTAGGGCAATAGACTCCTCAATCGACGAAGACCCCGGATCGCCTCTCGCGTTTCGGGGTCTTTCTCGCATTCGCGCCGAATGGACGCGAGCCGCGCTCAATGCACTAAATGCTTCTACGATCGCTATTTATCTAGAGAAAATCCCTGTTCAGAACCCTTGTCAAAGACTTTTGGCAGGGGTTTTCATTGGCTGCGGGGTTGTGCCAAAGGGTTTTGGTGGTACGCTGCGGCGTGTCATGTCACTCTGATCGCGAAAGGACGTGTTGTGGAACTCAAGGAGCATCTCAAGGAGCACCGGAACCGACTGGGGCTGTCCCAGGAGGACGTGGCGGAGCGCATTTTCGTATCGCGGCAGACCATTTCCAACTGGGAGACCGACCGCACCTATCCCGATGTGCAGAGCCTTCTGCTCTTAAGCGAGATCTTCGGCACGTCCATCGATGAGCTCGTGAAAGGAGACGTGGCAACGATGGAAAAGGCGATTGAGAACGACTGGAAGACAATGAGCCGCCTGACGGTGGCAGCTTGGGCGCTTGTGGGCGTCGGGCTGGTGTGCGTGGCGGTGGGGTTCGCGGTGCCTACGGCCCCCTCCTCGCTCATGCCGAAGTGCACCGAGAGCGAGGTGCTGGGAATTGTGCTGTTTCTTGCGCTGTGGGTTTTAGGATGTATTCTGCTCGGCATGGTGGAGTCGATGAAGAAGAAGTACGACCTGGTCACCTATCGCGACATTGTGGCGTACTCCCGCGGCGAGGAGCCGGTGCGCGACAACGAGGCCTTCGGACGCAAGCACCCGGTAGCTTCAGCCGGCCTGAAAATGGGGGTAAGCGCCGTGTCGGGGTTCGTGGTGGCCTACGTGGTCTTGAAGCTGATCCTGGGATAGCACCCGCGAACGAGCGAATGCGAGCGCACGGGCGCGCAGGCGCGCGCAGGGCGCACGGCTGCGAGCAATCATTCGCGGCAGATTCCCTAACCAAATCAATCAACCTTTGACGGGGCGGTAACGGTGCCGCCCCGTTGGCATACGTGGGGCGGGGGCGCTCGTATAGTAGAGGGTGCGAAATCACCGTCGAGATAAGGGAGGCCCCGAAATGACGACGATTGCCGATGGATTGAAGGACGTGTTCCTGGCTGGTGTGGGCGCCATGGCGCTCGGCGCCGAGAAGACCCAGGAGCTGGTGGAGCAGCTTATCGCCAAGGGCGAGATCACCGTGGAGCAGGGCAAGGCCATCAACTCCGAGGTGCTGAAACAGGCTCAGGCCACCGCCGAGCGCGTGGGCCAGCAGGCCCAGACCGCGGTCGGCGAGGCGGCCCGTGAGGCTCAGGCGGCCGCGAGCCACCTGAACGATCAGGCCAAGACGGCCGCGGAGTTGGCTCACGAGCAGACCGAGGCTGCCGTGTCCATGGCGCGCTCGCAAGCTGAGATGGCTGCCGATGCGGTCAAGAAGGCGACCGAGGGCGCCAAGAAAGACTCTGCTGATTTCGCCACAGCGCTGAAGCACGACGTGCTGGAAGCGCAGATGGCCATGATGACCCCCGAGCAGCGCGCCGAGTTCGCCAAGAAGGCCGCCGAAATCGCCGCCCGCGATGCGAAAGCGGAATAGCTGGCAGGAAATCTTGCCCCGCAGCTCTTCATTTAGGAACAGAAAAAGGAACCCGCATGTCGCGGGTTCCTTTCATAGGGAGGGCTGTAGAGCGCCTTCTACCAGGTGCTGTTGTGCAGATTCTTGCCGAGCAGATAGCCGAAGGTGGTGCAGGCGCCCGCCAGCGGCAATCAACCGGGAAATGCAATTGCAAAACGAGTAGCGTAAACCTGTCAAAGTAAGTGGAATACCTGGCAAAGATATGTTTCACAGCAAGCAGGAGCTCATCGATCTCGTGCTCTTCGGCTCAGGCGTGATGTAAAGGGGCGTTACTCAAGTGAGCTTTAGTAAAGTCGGTTTGAGCGATTGGCTTGTTCGGCTTCCACTCATGCAGCTGGATGATCGGGGCGCGGATGAGGCTGTGCGCCGGGGTGTCGCTCGGGCGACGGCCAGCGTTGATTTGGCGTGATTGGGCGTGCGGCTTCAGAAGGGCCGCAGGGCCGTGGTAAACTTCTCGATTACCATTGAACTACCACGACGAAAGCGATTCCATGGCTGATTTCATTGAAGGCAAGCGTCCGGTTATCGAGGCGCTGCGCACCCACGTGCCGCTGAAGTACATCCTCATGGCCGACAACCTGAGCCAGGGCGACAGCCTGGTGCGCGACATCCAGCGCAAGGCGAAGAACCTGGACGTACCTATTAAGAAGGTGTCGAAGAAGAAGCTCGACGAGGTTTCCGAGCGCGGTAGCCACCAGGGCGTCATGGCTGAGGCGGCTCCGTTCAACTATGTGAACATGACGACGATTCTGGACGCGGCGAAGCAGTCGGCTGAGGAGCACGACGGCCGCGCGCTCATTGTGGTGCTCGACCACATCACCGATGCCGGCAACTTGGGGGCCATCGCCCGTTCGGCCGAGTGCGTGGGCGCTTCCGGCATTGTCATTCCCAACAAGCGCGCCGCCCGCGTGACCGCCGCCACCTACAAAAGCTCGGCCGGGGCTATTTCTCACATTCCCGTCACCCAGGTGGCGAACCTCGTGAGCACCATCGAGCGTCTGAAGGACGAGGGCTTCTGGGTGGCCGCCGCCACCGAGCACGCCTCCGATCTCATTTGGCAGTCGAACCTCAAGGGCAAGATCGCGCTCGTGATGGGCAACGAGGGTGAAGGCGTGTCGCGCCTTGTGCTGGAGAACTGCGATTTCGGCGTGAAGCTGCCCCAGGTGGGAGAGATTTCCTCACTGAATGTGGCCCAGGCCTCCACCGCCTGCATGTACGAGTGGCTGCGCCAGAACTGGGAATAGGCCGCAGATCGCATCATGGCCAAGCAACGCAAGAGACTCCTCATCGTTGACGGGTACAACGTGCTGCGGTCGGGCAGCCGGTACCGGTGGCAGCCGCGGGCCGACGAGGACTACACCGACGACTTCTTCAACGCCGCCCGCGACCGGCTCATCAACGACGTGGTGAACTACGCCGGGCGCGACATGGGCGCCATCATCGTCTTCGACGCCGCCGATAACGAGCTTTCGGAAGGCTCGCGCACGAAGATCGGCGGCGTGCAGGTGATCTTCTCCCCGGCGGGGCAGTCGGCCGACAAGGTGATCGAGAAGCTGGCCTACGACGCGGGCAAGCGCGGGGTGGAGACCATGGTGGTCACGAGCGACGCGGCCATTCAAGACACGGTGTTCGGCGGCGGCGTCGATCGCATGAGCGCCGACGGCTTCTCCCATGAGATGGGCGAGTACTACGAAGATGCGCGTTTGGATGACACCCCGAAGGTGGCGCGCAAGAACACCGTCGCCGAGCGCATTCCCGCCGACACCCTGGCGCGCCTGAAGGCATTGCGGGACGGCCGCTAGCGAGCGCGAATGCTGCCATGCGCGTGGTGACCGCTGGGGTATTTTCCCAGTTCAGCGCTTCCGCAACCAATAATTGCGGAAAATGACAACGCGAATTGGTTCCGTGGCAAAGAGGTTTTCGGTAGGCTCCAAGGCGTTTTTGAGAGGCAATCGCAGAAGAAAGGCAGCACACCATGAATGTCGAAATCGCCGAGCGCTTGGCCGCGCGCCGAAAGCTTGCAGGGCTGTCGCAGGAGGCCCTCGCGGAGAAGTTGGGCGTGTCGCGCCAGGCTGTTTCCAAATGGGAGCGCTCAGAGTCGTCGCCTGACACCGACAACCTCATTGCCCTGGCGAAGCTCTACGGGGTGTCGCTGGATGAGCTTTTGTACGTGGACGAGTCCATCGAGGACGACGTGGCCTTCGAAGCCGCCGACCGCGCGGAAGTGCGTGGCGCGAGCAGGGTTGTCGTCGCGGAAGCTTCGGAAGAGACGGCTTCGCCAGAGGGCGGTGGCGTTGGCGATGCATGTGATGCCGAGACAGCCGAGGGCGTTGACTTCGAAAAGGAGGGCCGCGGCAAGGTGCCCTTCGGGCCCGGTGGCATTCACGTGGACGACGGCAAGGACCATGTGCACGTGTCCTGGGCCGAGGGCGTGCACGTGGTCGACCGCCACGGCGAAGAGGTGCACGTCGGTTGGGACGGCGTGCGCGTCAACACGACGGATCCTGAGGCGGCAGAGCATATCTTCACGCGTGACAATCCCTTCGGGGTATCACCCGGTGACTTCGATGCAGACAGGGCTAAGAAGTGGCTGAAGTTCCCCTTCTGGGCCTTGGTGATTGTGGGCTACCTCGCCTTCGGGATGCTCAGCGGCATTTGGGGGCCGACGCTCTTTTTGCTGTTCCTCATTCCGACCTATTACATTGTGGGCGCGGCAGTCGCATCTCGCCGCATCGCTCCCATGCTGTGCGCGCTGTATCCTATTGGTGCGATCGCCTGGTTCCTTTGGATGACCTTCGTCGATGTTCATTGGCATGGCCCCGCTTGGGTCATCTTCCTCACGATTCCGCTCGTGGAAGTCATCATCGTTCAACTCTCCAAATGGTGGAACGCCCGCAAAGGCAACGATGCCAAGGGCGACGTCGCCTAGGGCTTGCAGTAAGCCAAGCAAGATTCCGTGGCGTATCTTAGATATCTCTGGAGAGATATCTATGCTATACTTCTGGAAGTATCTCTGGAGAGATAGGTAAACTATGGAACTTATGCCTCTATTTCATGGATCGCCTCAAATAGTGGCGCATCCTTTCTACGGTGGTGGTAGGCCATATAACGACTACGGCCGCGGGTTTTATTGCACCGAGCATATCGAATTGGCGCGCGAGTGGGCCTGCTCCGAAGAAGGCTACGACGGCTACGCTAACGAGTATCGCTTCGATGGCCGCGGCCTTAAGGTTCTTGAACTCTCCTCTCCGGAATACTCGACGCTTCATTGGCTGGCGCTGTTGCTGGAGCATCGCAAGATCGATCTGCGCACCCCGGTGGCTCAAGCGGGTAGCGAGTTTCTTCGTGCCCACTACCTGCTGGATGCGGAGTCGTTCGACGTTATCGTGGGGCACCGTGCTGATGACAGTTACTTCACCTTCGCCCGCGCCTTTTTGCGAAACGATATTTCTTTGGAGCAGTTGACGTGGGCTTTGCATCTCGGTGATTTGGGCCAGCAGATCGTACTCAAGAGCCCGGAGGCATTCAAGGCCATCGAGTTCGTCGAAGCCACAGTGGCGCCCAGCGCCGTTTACTACCCTAAGCGGAAGGAGCGCGACGAGAAGGCGCGGGCGCTCTATCGCGAGGAGGCTGCCCGGCAGGGCATCGACGGTATTTTCTTGCGCGACCTTTTGCGAGAAGAGGTGACCGATCTTGCAGGCCTATAGCGAAGATTATCTGTTCGATGCCATGGAGGTGCTGGGCGAGGCATTCGATTGCGCGGCCAACCGTGTCAACTTGGGGCTCGACCAGTTCTTTGAAATGTTCGTAGCGACAGGGGTTGCCGATGCGTTCGGCGCCGGCGCCCCGCGCTATGTGAGTGGTTCGTCAGGCATCGAGCTGGTGCTTGACGTGTGCTATCGGGCCGGGCTGGATATCGGCGTGCCTCTGGCCGATATGGCGTCCGACGGGGAAGGGCCCGACTATTGGTGCGGTTGGGTTCTGGCCTACTGGCAGTGGGAGACGGGCCGCCCGTTCCGAACCATCGGGCGCGTGACGACCATGGAAGAAATTCGCGCGCTGTACTGGCCGCTCCACGAAGCGGCAGAGCAGAAGTTCGTCGAAGCGATCGAAGAGCGCGTAGCCCGGCGGGGCGCTCCTCTGAAGTCGTGGCGCGAGCAAAGGGGTCTTTCCCAGGTGGCGCTGGCGGAGAAATCGGGTGTGTCGCTGAGGGCGATACAGCAGTACGAGCAGCGCTGCAAGGACATCAATCACGGTCAGGGCGCATCGCTCTATCGGCTCGCTCAGACGCTGGGTTGCCGCATCGAGGATTTGCTCGAGTATCCGCTATGACTGACGGGATTGATGGCTTGCGTCGCGAAGGCGGCGCGAGTGGTCGTGGGCTGGCTGCCTTAAGAAAGGCGCAAATTACCTGTTCGTGGGTGGGGCAACCAGTGGTTGTCGGAGATTTTTCGCTCGGTTCTGGTAAATTGACCACATAAGGTGCTGGTGCAACCAGGGTTGAAACCATAGGGTGAAAGGCGAGATGTGACGAACAAGACGCGAAAGGGAACCGTGATGAACGTCGAAATCGCCCAACGCCTTGCCGAATTGCGCCGTGAGCGCGGGTTCTCCCAAGAGGGGCTGGCCGAGCAGCTGGGGTTGTCGCGCCAGGCCGTTTCCAAGTGGGAGCGCGCCGAGTCGGCGCCCGATATGGGAAACCTTATTGCCTTGGCCGACTTGTACGAGGTGACCCTGGATGAGCTTCTGCGTGTGAGCCCCGAGGTGGCCGACGATGTGCGCTTTGAGTCCCAGGAGCGCGCCGAATCGGTGGAAACCGAGGCCGCTGCTGCGGCGGAGGCGGCCCTGGCGGCTGCGGCGCGGGCCGAAGCGGCGGCTGCGACGGCAGCTGAGGCGCCCGACGTGCCAAAAGTGGTCGTGGAAGTGAGCGCGCCCGCTGCGACGTCGGGAGGCTTCCCGCCGCCTGCTCCGTCCCCTGGACAGGCCGGTGCTTCCGGCCGAGGGGCGCCGCACGGGTTCTCGCCTTCCACATACGGAGCGCCGGGCCATCGGCCACCGAGTGCGGGCTATGGCCCTGGCGCGTCTTCGCACGGTTCGCCGGCATCGCCGCAGAGCCCGGGTTCCTACCCTTCTGGCTCTCGCCCACCGGGTTCCATTCCGCCGGCATCCTCGGTGCCCATTGCGCCGCCACCGACGCCCCAACCGAAAGATCCGCTGCAGTCGTTTCCCTACCCGCTTCTGTGCGCGGTCATCTTCCTACTTGCTGGTTTCTGCTTCGGCTGGTGGCATCCCGGCTGGGTGATCTTCCTCACCATTCCCTTCTACTATTGGGTGGTGAACACCTTGGAGGCTGATCCGGCTTATCAGACATGGTTGGCCGAACGCCAGAGCGTCGCAGCGAAAAGTGATTCCTCCTCAGAAGGAGGCGCCCAATGAAGCTGGAACGGAGCACCTATGTGAAGATCGCGCTCATCGTGCTGCTCTGTTTGGGCGTGTGCGGATTTTTCGGCGGCTGCGGTCGTGGCGTGGTCGTTGCTCCGCTGGGCTCGCTGCTTGCGCCCGGTGGCTTGATGGGCTGTGTGGGCTGGAACGCCATGGGCGAGATCGCCGGATATGCGGGAGATGCGGTCGGCGAGATGGCCGGATATGCGGGTGATGCCGCGAGCGAGGTGGCGGATGCGACGCTGCGCAGCGGTGTGCGCGGCGGCGTTGCATCGACTTCCGAGGGCAGTCATTTCGAAATCGACTCCAGTGAGGTAAACGCCATCGATCTGAACTGGCTCGCCGGGTCGGGCTCCGTGCGCGTGGTGCCCGATAGCGAGACCGACGGCAAAATTGTCGTGAACGAAACGATGCACGGCGGTCCGCAACCTGTTATGGCCTGCAGCACGAACGGCGGTGTGCTTTCCATCGACTATATGGAGGGCAACGGCGGCCTATCGGGATGCTCGCTCGGCACATGGGGCAGCAAAGACGTGGAGGTGCTTATCCCCGAATCGGCGGCGTCTCTTGAGCGCTTCGTTCTTGAGGCAGCCTCGGGTGAGTACGGTATCGACGGGGCCGACGCCATGCTGTGCGAGAAAATGGAACTCGATGTCGCCTCGGGTTCCGTCTCAGTGAGCCAGATGTCGGTGACCGACCTCGAGCTGAGCCTCGCAAGTGGCAATGTCGCTTACGAAGGCTCTATCGCCAAGACGCTGCACATCGATCAGGCTTCAGGGGAGTTCTACTTCGGCCCGTGCTTGTCGGCCCCGGAGACCATCTCTGGATCGCTTGCCTCCGGACACATCGTTTTGGAGCTACCGGCCGATACCGCGCTGACGGCGCAGGTGGATAAAACCTCTGGGAACTTCACGAACGACTTCGCCGGTTCCGCTGGAGATCCGTCGCACTCCTGCGATCTCACCTTCGACATCATAAGTGGCAACCTGGAAGTGCTCAGCGCTGAGTAAAGAGCATTCAATCGCAGAGCTTTCAATAGAAAAGGGGCGACCGTGTGGTCGCCCCTGCAGTAAGGGAATCGTGAGTCCCTTCTGTCGGCATGCTTGACGCGTAAGGCGTCTCGGCGGCTTAGCGCTGGCCGAACAGGTCGTCCAGGTTCAGGCCGTTGCCGTAGCCATCGCCGTAGCCGTACCCGTTGCCGCCGTCCTGGCCGTAGCCGTCGCCGTAGCCCCAGCCGTAACCGTAGTCGTTACCGTCGCCGTAGCTCCAGTCAAAGTCCTGACCCTGCTCGGGCATCTGCTGCTCCTGCTGGGCCTTCTGCTCGGCAGCCGCTTTCTGGCTGGCGGCGTCGTCGCCCAGGGTGACGGAAATCTCCTGCTCCTGGCCGTTGCGGTTCACCGTCAGCTTCACGGTGTCGCCGGGGTTCTTCCCACGCACGGCCAGCATGAGGTCGGAGGCACCTTCCACCGGCTCGCCGTCCAGGGCCGTGATAATGTCGCCCTCCTGGAGGCCGGCCGCCTCGGCGCCGGAGCCCTGGGAGACGGCGGCCACGTAGGCGCCGGACTCGGCCGCGAGGCCGTAGCTGGCAGCCGCCTGGTCGTTCACCGTGGACAGGCTCACGCCGAGCTGGGCGTGGGTCGGGGTCTCGCCGGCGATGATCTGCTGGGCGAGGTTCACTGCGTAGTTCACCGGAATGGCGAAGCCGACGCCGGAGTAGTTGCCAGAGTACGAGGTGATGAGCGTGTTGATGCCGATGAGCTTGCCCTCGTCATCCACGAGCGCGCCGCCGGAGTTGCCCGGGTTGATGGCCGCGTCGGTCTGAATCATGTTCGGATAGATAGTGGTCTCGCCGCTGCCGCCGGACTGCATCGACTCGCTCGCGTCCATGATCTGCGAGCGGCTCGTGGCGGACACGATGCCCGTGGCCACCGACTGCTCGAGCCCGAAGGGAGCGCCCAGGGTCATGACCCACTCGCCGACGGTCAGGTTGTCCGAATCGCCGATCTCCATGGGGGTGAGCCCGCTGGCGTCCTTGGCCTTCAACACCGCCACGTCGGAGGAGGGGTCGGTGCCCACCAGCTCGGCGTCGTAGGTGTTGCCGGCGATGGTCACCTTGTAGGCGCTGCCGCCGTCGACCACGTGGTTGTTGGTGATGAGGTAGCCATCCTCGGTCATCACGACGCCCGAGCCGGTACCCAAGCCCTGGAGCTGGCCGCCCGCATCGGCGTAGGTCTCCACGTATACCACGGACGGCAGGCACTTGGCGGCCACGGCCTCAGCCAGGGTTGCGTCATCGTTGGTGTTGATGACAGTCTGGGTAGCGGAAGGGGTGCCCGTGGCCTCGGCGGTGGCGGGGTCGATGATGGCGCCCTGCACGCCGAACGCGAGCATGCAGGCGAGCGCGGCGCCGGCGAATCCGGTGAGGAAGGAGCGGCGGCCGAACTTCGGCTTGGCGGCGGCGGCGTTCTCGACGCTGGCGGCCACGGAGCCGTCGATGTCGAACTCGTAGGTCTGGTTCGCGGCGGAGTCGACGGCGTTGTCACGGAAGGAATGCTTGCCGAAGGGGTTCGGGGTGGTGTTCAAGTTGGTCATTGGTGATCTCCTTCTGAAAGGGGGTCGGTCATGTGCTGGAGTGCACACTATCACGCCCCAGCACGTTCCCGAGACCTCGGCAACCCCTAATCACGACCGGCTCACGCAGATACACCAACGGGAGTAGTCCCCGCGGATTATGGGGAAGCCTCGAATGCACAAAACAGGGTACTTCTCGTAGGATTTTGTGCCGGGAGGGCTTGAACCGTTTGGCGTGAACAGGGAAAACTTTTCGCATTTGTCGCCAATAGCTACGAGAAATGGCTCATTTTGCACATTTCGGATCGATGGTGCTTTTAGGCGCTCTTCTTCCAGTGTGATGCGCCCGATGCGGGCGGCCGGGTCATGACCGCGCTCGTAGAGCCGCAGGTTCTGGTTGCGCGTGGTGTCGCGCCAAGGCTTTAGACGGCTTGGCGGTGCGCGTCGGCTGGTGCACCAAGCGGCGCGCCCCTCCGCCGGCTTCTAATACTTCTCAACGAGATCGATGAGTTCCTGCTTGGAATGCAGGCAGGTCTTCTCCAAAATGCGGCGGGTGTGGGTGCGGATGGTGGATTCCGAGACGAAGAGCGCTTCGGCGATGACCTTTGCGGAGCGGCCGCGGGCGAGGTAGGGGAGCACCTCGGCCTCGCGACGAGTGAGGCCGTAGTCGTCGGCGAGGAGCGCGAAGACGACCTCTTCGCTGTTAATAGCTTCGGCCCCATCGATCTCGGCGGTCGCAGAAGTGCTGATGGACTCCGCAACGGGAGAGGTGCTGGCAGGGTCGGCAGCTGCTTTGTCGGTTGCCTTGACGGCTGTTGGGGCAGCTAAGACCGACGATGGATCTGAGACGCTCGAATGCGGATTCGCGTTGCCGTCGCCGGTCGCCTCGCCAATCGCCATTCTCCCTTCTGCCTCCTCGCCCGGAACCGAGCGTTTGGCGTTGTGCCAGAGAAACCATAGCAGGATGACGAGCAGATACACCGCTCCGATGCACACGCCCACTACAGCGTAGCCAGCCACTTCGGGGAGGAGCATGATCAGATACCCGATGCCGATGCCCACGAGCCGTGCGAGAATGGACAGCGCCCTCACCAGGCCCCCTATAACGAAGCCCGATACGGCGTAATCGTAGGCAGCTGTGGCTACCAGGTACCAGATGACCACGTCGAAGACCCCATGTACGGCGCTCATGATTGCGTTCAGCACCACGGGGTGAACATTCCAGAAAAACGGCAGCGCCGCGAACAGCACGATGGCGATGGGGATAAGCAGTTGGTAGACAAGCGACAGGTTTACTCGCCGCTGCAAGGCAACCGTGAAGGCCAAAAGAAGCACTGCAACGACGAAATTCAGCACCAGGGGCAGTTCATGGGCCGTGCTCGCGGAGTTCACGCTGAGCACGGCGGTCTCCCACATAAAGCCGAACAGGCAGGAGAAAACGAGGGCGGCGATGATGAGCGGCACGAGGGTGGTGAGAGCCGCCAGGTAGCGCTGAGACTCGGTTCGGTGGGGCGCGAGGAGGACCGACGGCTGGCTGCTCTCGGTACGGCAGCGCTTCAGGCAGAGAACCGAGGCTATTGGCAGGGGAGCCATGAGCGCAAGGGGCGGAAAGGGAGTGAGGGCCGCGAGGGAGTCGACGGCGAGAAAGATGATGGTGGTGAGCAAGAACGACGCCGGGGCATACAGGGCCGTGCGCGAGGGATGCACGCGTCCGAGCACGTCCGCCCAGCTCCCCCATAGGTAGCCGAAGCCGACGCCGCATAGCGTCGAGCCGATCACGAGCGATGCGGAAAGCGCTGGGCCGGCAAACCATATGCCGGCGCCGCCGATAGCCGCGATGCCGACAAGGATGCATCCGCAGAAGGGCCACGGCGAGAGTTTCGCCAGATTTTCCGGCGCCCGCTCTACAAGGGCCGACACGCCTAAGAGCACGGTCATGTTTGCCAAAAACGATACGACGACGATCAACGTATTGTACTGGGGCGTGTCCGCCGCGCCGGTGAGCAGGATGGAGCTGCGGAAGGTGAGCATGCTGCAGGCCCAGAAAAACGCGAGGCCGAGATAGCACAGGTGCAGAAAGCGGGGAAGCGGCTCGATAGCGGCCGATGGTGCATCGCGGACTGCTGTCACGGCCCTGCTCCTCCTTCTCCATTGCCAGTGTGAACTGGGCGTTTCCCTGTCGCGTCCTCTATTATGACTGACTTGCGTCTCGATAAATCATCAGAAACTGATGATATGGCGCATAGCCGACGATTCTAGCATGGAGCGCCAACGGAAGGAGGTGCGAAATGCAAGAGACAAGAGGCGGGGCTGCGCGTGCGACCACGCAAACATCGGAGAGAGAGGTCGTGCGCGATGCCGCACAGGCGAACGTCTGCGCCAAGGCAGCCTACCTGAGCACCATTGGAGCTCTGTTCTCGCGATGGGGCGATGACTATGAAGCGGCGTACGAGGCGGCCCGTGCGACAGCGGCCGATTTAGCGATAGCGCCCGCGACGCCGGTGGGCGCCGTGCGCTGCCGACTCGAGAACGAGGTGCTCACCTTGGGCGCTCCCGCGGCAGCGGTGCCCGTCGAATCGCTTTATAAGCCTTGGGCCGATGGACGGGAGCGCCGCAGAGGGGTCTCGGCTGAGTTTGGTGCGGCCCGGCATCTGCTCCTCGGTGACAGCGCCCAGCACATGCGGGCCCTTTATCGCGCTCTCGAACTTGAGGTGCCGATGGAGTTTTGCGCCATGCCCGACCATGTGACGCTCATGACCGAGGTGGTGGCCCTGTGCGTCGATGCGGGAAACCATGAGGCTGCTCTTGCGCTGTTGTCCGAGCATTTCGACTGGCTGGACGCTTACGAGCAAACCTTGCTCGCCCATGCGGCCGCGCTCTCGTCGGCGCCCCCCTCGGCTCGTACCGACGAGCTGGCTCGCGCTCTGGCCCATGGGCGCGAGCTGGCGGTAGCTCTCGCGGCGGCCGTCCGAGACCTATCCGTGTCCCTTCGGTAAAAACCGAGGACTTCCCCAGACAAGGAGAAAGCAGATATGCAAGAGAAGGAGGCTTTAATGCACTGCAATCCCACCAGGCGAACCTTCCTGAAGGGTACCGCCGCCACCGCTGCGCTGGCTGCTGTGGGCACTTGCTCGGTGGCCGCGTGGCGGGCCGAGCAGGCCGAGGCCGCCGCCACGGGCGCGGTCAAGATTCAGGGCGCATCGCTGTGCAACGGCTGCTCCAGCAAGTGCGGCCTGATCGCCACCGCTCTCGACGGGCGGTTGTGGACCGTCGAGGGCATGAAGGAGCACCCCTATTCCAAGGGAACGCTCTGCGGTCGCGGTCACGGCGCGGCTCAGTGGGCCTATTCCGACGGCCGGCTGACTCAGCCTATGAAGCGCGCCGCCGACGGCAGCTTCGCCCCTATCAGCTGGGATGACGCTCTGTCCGAAATTGGCGCGAAGGTGCAGGAGATCATCGCCGAGGCCGGCCCCGAGGCGCTGGCCATCATCCAAGATCCGCGCCCCTCGGGCAAGTACTACAGCAAGCGCTTCATGAACGCGCTCGGCTCACCCAACGTGTATACCCATGCCGCTGCCTGCAATCTGTCGAAAGAGAGCGGTATTCAGGAAGCCACGGGAGCCCAGAACTTCTCGGTGGACTTCCCCAACACCAAAATGGTGGTGTTCATCGGCCGCAGCTATGGCGATGGCATCCGTCCCTCCTCGGTGAAGAGCTTGGCCGGAGCGGCCGAGGGCGGGGCGCGGGTGGTCATCGTGGATCCGCGCCTGAACAACACCGGCGTCTTTGCTACTGACTGGGTGCCTATCAGGCCCGGCGCTGATATCGCGTTCCTGCTCGGCATCGCGAACGTGCTGGTGACGCGCGACCTGTACGATCACGCGTTCGTTGAGCAGTCCGCCGTGGGCTTCCCGGAGTTCGCTGCTCAAGTGACCGAGTACACGCCGGAATGGGCCGAGGGCATCTGCGATGTGCCGGCCGATACCATCGTGGAAATCGCCGAGTCGCTGGCCGCCGCCGCACCGGCCTGCGCTATCGAGCCTTCCTGGCGGGCAGCGTTCGGCTGCGCCTATCAAAACTCCTTCGAGACGGCTCGCGCGGTGTGCGCCGTGAATGCGCTTCTTGGCTGCTGGGGGCAGAAGGGCGGAGCGCTCATCACCTCTTCGCCCAAGGTGGGCGACGTGGATCCGGTGAAGTTCCCCGAGGTGCCCAAGCCGGCCGCCAAGCGTTTGGGCGACGCCGAGTACCCGCTGGCGCTCTCGGGCACCGGCACCAACCTGGCCGTGCTGAACGGCTGCGCCGACGGCGTCATCCAAGGCGTGTTCTTCTACAACTCCAACGCCGTGCAGGGGTATGCGCAGCCGGCAAAGTGGCGCGAGGCGCTTTCCCAGGCAAAGCTTGTGGTGACTATTGACGTGCAAATGAGCGAGACCGCTTTGGCGTCGGACTACGTGCTGCCCGAGTGCACAGTGCTGGAGCGCCTGGAGCTGCCCGAGTTCATCGGCGGCAAGAAACACTATGTGGCTCTGCGCACTCCCATCATCGAGCGCATCCATCCCGAAACGCGCCCTTGCGACGAGATCTTCACCGCCCTAGCCGAGGCATGCGGCGTGGGACAGTACTTCCCCTTCACGGTGGAAGAGCTGGCCGACGCGCAGCTGGCCAGCGTGGGCACCTCGCTCGATGCGGTGCGTGAGGCGGGTATCGTGGAATTGGCTGACCCCGGCTTCGCATTCGGCACGCCGACGTTCAAGACTCCGACGGAGAAGTTCCAGTTCGCCTCGGCGAAGGTGGCGGAAGCGGGCTTGAACCCGGTTATCGGCTACGTGCCGCGTCTGGTGGAGCCGGCCGAGGGCGAGTTCTTCCTCATCGGCGGCAAGCAGGGTATCCACTCCCACACCATGACGCTGAATCTGGAGGCGCTGAACGCCATCTCCCGGGAATATCAGCTTGAGCGACTCTGGATGGCTGCCTCCGATGCCGCTGATCTGGGCATTGCCGACGGCGATACGGTGGAGCTTTCCTCCAGCGAGTGCTCGGGCCAGGTAGCTGTGAAGGTGACCGAGCGCTTGAAGCCCGGTGTGCTGTTTCTGCCCACCCATTACGGCGGCACATCGCCCTATCTCACTCGGGCCCAGGGCTTTGGTCTCAACATGATGGATTTCGTTCCGCTGCATTTGGAACCTGGCGTAGGCTCCACCATGAGCCAGGAGGTAGCGGTGAAGGTTAGGAAGGTGGAAGGCTGATGGCCCGTTACGGAATGCTCATCAACACGAAGAAGTGCGTTGGCTGCTACGCCTGCCGCGTGGCCTGTCAGATGGTGAACGGGCTCGAGTCCGATGAGGCGTTCATCAAATTCGACGAGATGGAGCAGGGGGTCTACCCCAACGTGTATGCGGAAGTGGTGCCGGTGCAGTGCATGCACTGCGAGGACGCTCCCTGCGAGGCGGTGTGTCCCACCCATGCCACCTATACGACCGACTCGGGCGTGGTGCTGGTAGACGAGGAACGGTGCATCGGCTGCAAGTACTGCATGGCCGCCTGCCCCTACGGCGCCCGCATCCAGATTAAGAAGACCGGCGTTATCGAGAAATGCCGCTTCTGCTGGTACGAGGGCGAGCCGGGCAACCCGCCGCGTTGCGTGGGCACCTGCATCTCCGGCGCTCGCCTGTTTGGCGACCTGGACGATCCGCAGAGCGAGATCTGCCAGGAAATCGCTCGCACCAATGCCCAGCCGCTGGCGGGCGACCTGACCACCGCGAAAATCTACTACGTGAGGTGATGATCAATGGTTTGGGGATCTATGATCGCTTGGTACCTGTTTTTGGCGGGCGCATCGGCCGGCGCCTTCCTCACTTCAGCCTTTGTGGAGGCGAAGTATCCCGACAGCGTGAAGATGCGCGTCGCGGGCCGCATTATCTCGCCCATCTTTCTGGGCATCGGTCTGCTCATGCTCATGTTGGACGCCGAGGCCGGGCTGCACAACCCGCTGCGGTTCTTCTATCTTATTATGAACCCGGGCTCGGTGATGACGCTGGGCGTGTACTTCATCTGCGTGTTCATGCCGGTGTCCATTGCCGCGGCGCTGCTTGAGGTGCTGCGTCGCCCGGTGCCGAAGTGGCTCACCTGGACAGGTATCGTATCCGCGTTCTGCGTGGCGGCCTACACCGGCTTTCTACTGGGGGTCGTGAGCGCCTACCCGCTGTGGAACAACGCCATTTTGCCGGTGCTGTTCGTGGTGTCGGCTCTGTCGGCGGGTCTGGCGGCTACGAGCTTGGTGGGCCTTATCACCGATCGTGAGCGCTTCGAGCAGATGTGGCTCATCAAGAAGAGCCACGTGATTCTGTCGGCTATCGAGATGGTGGTGCTTGCAACCATGCTCATCATCGTGAGCTCGGGCAGTCCCGAGGGCGCCGCATCGGTTGCCTCGCTCGTGTCGGGCCAGTACGCGCCAATGTTCTGGGGCGGTCTGGTGCTGCTTGGCCTGGTGGCGCCGTTTGCCATCGAGGGCTACCCGGTGTTTGTCACGCGAAAGGTGGAGACCTCCACCACCTCTATGGTAGTGAGCGTCATCGGCGAGGGCGGTGTCCTTGTGGGTGGTTTCATGCTGCGTCTGCTGGTCATTCTGGCGGCTCTACCGGTGCTGTACCTGTAGCGAGATGGCGGCGCTGCCGGTGCTGTGCTCGTAGCGCGATGGCGGCGCTCGCCGGGTGATCGGGCGCCCCGGGGCTTTCTCCCATAGGCGACGCGTCGCCTGCGGCAAGGCCGTGGTCCTTCCGGGATCGCGGCCTTGCTCTTGCTGTGGCTTGGATCCTTTGCCGGGGCAAGGCGCTGCGGTCGCGCTGGGGGCTACTCCTCTTCCAGTGTGATGCGGTCGATGCGGGCGGCCAGGTCGTGACCGCGCTCGTAGAACTGGAGACTCTGGTTGTGGGCGAAGTAGCGGTCGCACCCGTGGTCGTTGATGAAGGCCATGCCGGCGCGGCTCACGGACAAGTCGGTCACCAGCATGAGCATCTCCTGGCCCTCGCCGAAGGCCTCTTCCACGAACTTGAACACGTTATCGAGGGCGGCCGTCGCCTCGTCGATGGCCGCGTCCAGCTCGTCGAGCCGCTCGTTGAAGCGCTCGCGCAGCAGGTTGAACGTGGCGCCCTCGGGCGTATCGGCTCCTGTGCGCAGCACCTCGTCAAGAAGACTGATGGTTCGCTCGAAGGAGCGGTAGCGCTCGTCGGAAAGCAGGCTCGCGGCCCGTTCGGTGTCGCGGGTGCGTGCCAGCTCGGTGGTCGTGGCGCGGATGAGCGCGCTCGCATCGGCGTCTTCGGCCACGCCTTCGGCGGCCAGGCGCTCCTTCAAATCGGCCAACACGCTATGAGCGAACGCGGCTGCTTTCTCTTCCATAACCGCCTCGCGCAAGCAGCTCACCGTGGCGTCCACGATAAGCCCCATGACGGCCACGCGCTCGTCGAAGGGCGCCGCCGCGGCCCGCTCGGCCAGGCCGGCATCGGCGCTGCCGTTCAAGATACGATCGATCTGATAGTCGCTGCGGTACTTCGTGAACAGGTCGTAGTACATGGCGAATCGCTTTGCGATCTCGCCGTTTTGCACATACTGCTCCACGAGCAGCTCATCAACGGTGAGCCCCTGGGCCTCGTAGAGCTTGATCATCGCCGACAGGTCGTCCCAGCCGCGGGCCGTCACGAACGACGCGCCGTCGGGCGTGGCCTCAACGGCGTAGAAGTGGGACCGCTCGATGTCCAGGTAGGTGATGACCGCGGGATGCACCTCGGTCGATACGGCGAACTCGCGCCACACATCGAAGTCGGGCTCAACCTCGATGCGCTTGAGGCGATCCCACGTGGCGATGTCGAAGTCGTGGGCCGTGCGGTTGTACTCGGGCGGGTTGCCGGCCGTCACGACGATCCAGCCGTCGGGCACGGCATGGCGGCCGAAGATCTTGTATTGCAGAAACTGCAGCATGGCCGGCGTGAGCGTCTCCGATACGCAGTTGATCTCGTCGAGGAACAGAATGCCCTCGCGGCGCCCCGTGGCCTCCATCGCCTCATAGACCGAGGCGATGATCTCGCTCATGGTGTATTCGGACACCTGGTATTCCACGCCGTCATAGGTTTTCGTCGCGATGAACGGCAGGCCTAGCGCGCTTTGGCGGGTATGGTGGGTCATGGAGTAGGACACGAATCCCACTTCCAGTTCTTGGGCGATTTGCTCCATGATGGCCGTCTTGCCGATGCCCGGCGCGCCCAGCAGGAACACCGGACGTTGGCGCTCGGGCGGCAGAAGATAGTTGCCGAACTCGTCTTTAGTGAAATAGGCAATCATGGCGTTTTTGATCTGCTGTTTTGCTTCGCGGATGTTCATAGTGGCTCCTCTTCTAGCACGAAGGTTTCATCCAGGATAACTTTCATGGCCCAGGGGGGCACGGGCGCCGAGGCTGCGGCATCGTCGGAATCGAGGAACACGAAGGCGGTTTCATAGGCGGGACGACGTGCAGGATAGGTGCCCTGGCCGTCGGTGAAGTAGATGAGTCCGCCCAGGTCGTTCAGCTCGCCGGACGCGAGCGCCTCGTCCACGTAGGCGAACACGGGACGGAAATCGGTGCCCCCCAGGCCCTTGATGGTGGGATTTTCCAGATAGTCTTCCAAATCGCGCAGGCAGGTGATGCGCGCGACGTCGGTAATGGCGGCGTCGCACTGCACGATGAGCACGTTCATGCGCGAGAAGAAGCTCGTCTCGTCGGCCAGGATGGAATAGGTGCGCTCGATGAACCGCCGCACGAGGCCGTCTTTGGTGGAGGCCGAGGTGTCGATGGCGATGACGAAGTCGCGGATGCGCTTCTCCTCGGCAAATTCCACTGGTTCCACGAGTGGCAGGTTGCCGTATAACTCAAGGCCGTAGGTGTAGAACACGTAATCGAACTCGTCGTCGTTCACGCGGATCTGCTCGCCCATGCGGGCGAACTTGCGCAGGAAGGCCCGATAATCGTGCTTTTCGCGGGTCACTTTGCGCAGGTTCATGGCGAGATTCGATCCCTCGATGCCCCACAGCTTCGCGTAGGCGTCCAGCTGGATGCCCATCTCCAGCGCCGCGTTTTCCCATTGCTCGCGGGAGCGGTCGAGCTGCACGGTGTCGGCGAAGCGCTCGCCAATGGCGCGGGCGGCGTTCTCGGGCGCGTCCTTTTGGGTGATGTCGGCGGCGTCCATCGCTCGGTGCGCCTTGTGGGAATAGGGAACGTCGGCGGCCTCATCGGGGATGTCCATGTCGGTGCCGGAAGTATCGGCCTTGGCGGCGGGAGCGCTCGTGCGACCCTCGCCTTCGGTTGCCTCGCCCGTCTTGCCCGATGCGTCTTCTCCTTCGGCAATGATGACGGCATGCCAGGGGCGATGGTCGTCCACGTGGAAACGAGCGCCGAGGCGGGCGAGCTCGTCGTCGGTTGCGCCGGCGGCGCGTTGGTCGCGCAGGGCGGCGTAGACACGCTCGGCAGTCATGAGGCCGGCCTCTTCGGCCATGCGCTCCAGCTCGGGACGCGAGGCTGCCGCTTGGGCCGTGCGCGTGGCAGGAAGATCGAGCTGGTTGATCACCGATTCCACCACCATGTCGCAGGCGATGTCCCATAGAAGGGGATCGATGCCAGCTCCGGGGTAAAGGTGCAGAAACACGTTGTGAAGCACCGTGTGCAGGTAGGCGCGAGAAGCTTCGGCCGGGTCGTTGGCGTAGGTGCGCGCCCAGGTGACGGGGTCGAACCGCAAATGCGCGCCATCGGTGGCGAGCGTAGCGCCGGGGATGGGCAGGGGCGCGAGTCGGGCAAAGGCTGCGCTCATGAAGCGCAGGTTTACCAAAAGCCCGTTGCGCACCAGGTCGAGAGCATCGAGGGCCAGCGCCTCCACCTCGTTTTTGCGCACGGCCCCTCCTTTCGCGGTTCGAGTGACAAACATTTCCTCATTTTTGGTCACAAAATCGACTTTTGAACTCTGATCGAGGGAAAGAGAAGATTGATTCTAATGCAATTCGATAAAATCAACGCCGCAAAGCGACCAGCTACCCCTTCCACGAGCGCCAATTCGTCGCAGAACAGTTCAAAAGTCGATTTTGTGACCAGAAAACAAGATTCTTTTGTCATTGTGCCTCTATGGGTCGTAGTGTAGCATGGGCTTTACGCAGGGTAAACGGCCTTCAGGTGCCAAAATTGGGAAGGTGCACAAAATCATGAGCGGCAACACAGTGGTCTTTCGCGATGCAACTTCTTCTCTTGGCGATCTTATTGCGCGGGCGCAAGAAAACCCGCTGCGTATGACCCTGGCTGATGTGGCGATTGAGGAACCTGGACACCCCATTGAGGGTGAGAACTGGCGACCCCAACTGGCCCCCTATAAGCCCTGGGTGCACGATGCGGCTCTTGATGAGGTTGAGGAGTTTGATGGCACCGATGGCGACCTGCTCATCGTGGGCGCGCTTGGCATGGGCATAACCGACGAGGAGCGCATGGGTCTTATTGGAAGCGCCGTGCGCGGGGAAGGCGGGGAGGGATCGACCGCGAGCATGGTCGGGCGGTCTGTCGAAGGAGCTGCCGAAGGGGATGTTAGCGGCGGGGCTGCAACGGCGGTGGCCCCCGCGCGCAAGCTTTCACCTCACGAGTTGTGGACGCTGGGGCAGACGCCGCGCTGGCAGGCGGGGGAGCCGGCGCGGGGAAATGCAGACGAGGCTCGCGACTGTGAAACAGTGAAAAACCGTGAAACACTCTCAAGCACCCGTGAAACATCAATGTATGGCCGTGAAACATTCCGGAGCGAAGAGGCGTACTTTGCCACCAATGTTCCCATAACGGTGCGTCGCGATGGCGAGGGCTATGCCGTCTCCGCTGTTCACTTGGGAAAACTTGCCGAGCACGACCTTCGGGCCGACAGCCTGATTGTCGTGGTGCCATCGTTTATCGACGATGTGCCGGTGGTGCGCATCGCTTCGGAGGCTTTCGCGCGCCGCTTCACGAGCGGTGCTCAGGTGCGCCTTTTAGTGGTGCCCGATACGGTTGAAGTGGTGGGGTCGCAGGCCTTCAGCTCGGTGAGCGCTGATGTGGTGTATCTGGGCGCTGGCGTGCGCACCTACGATCCCGCGCCTTTAGATATGGCGCTGCCCAATCCGCGACTGGAGGCGCGCAGCTATGCGGTCAGCTCTGCCAATGAGCGCTTCGCCGTGAAGGACGGGTGCCTCATCGAGCGCATGGGTGCGGGCGGTAGCGAGGGTGGAGGCTTTGGCTTGCCGGCATCTTCACCGAGGCACGATGCGGATTCTTGGCGGCTCGTTTTCGCGCAAGCGCCCTACGAAGAGCGCTTTGAGGTTCCTGCGGGCGTGCGCGTCGTGGGTGCCGCCGCTTTCGCCAAAGGGTGCCCTGCGCCGCGCGTCATCGATGCGCCCGATTCTCTTGGGCGAGTGGATGGCTCGGTGGCGCCCGAGACGCTTTGGCGTGCCGGCGATCCGATGGCGCTCGCCCGCATCGTCGCCCGCTGCGGAGGCCGCGTCACCGATTTTCAGGCTGTGGAAGAGAACCAGTGCTGGTACGGCTTCGCAGGGGGGGATGTCGTCGCAGGGGAGGGCGGCGTTGCGAAGGAAGTCGGCACTGCGCGGGAAGTCGGCGCTGCGGCAGGAGGCGGCATGCGCACGGCCCATTTGGTGGCGGGTCCGCCGGCCCCCGACTCGCCCTCGCGCCAGTTCTCCTCGGCGGCTCATGCCCGCATGAGGGGGGCCACGGCTGTCTCGGCTCGCGAGGCCGCGGCGAGTGCGGCGAGCGCGATGGCGGCGCCGGTGTCCGCTGCTGATCGGCTGGCCCTGCCGCGGGAAGTGGGCGGCGCGCCCCTCGCGTACGTTGCCGAGCGCGCGCTCATCACTGCCCCGGCCACCCTTGTCATTCCCGATACGGTGCGCGAGGTGCGCGACGGCAACGCCTGCAAGGGCACGCGCAAGCTGATGCTGCCCGAGGGCTTGCGCACCATCGGGGCCCACTGCTTCTGCTCGCGCACGTTGGTCGGCCCCGTGCTCATCCCCGCGAGCGTCACCAGCATCGGCGAGGGCAGCTTCGAATACGCCATCGTGCGCCTGGCTGCGGCCGATGCGGTGGTGCATATCACTTCCGACCAGCTCATAAGCTGTTTCTTGGAAGACGCCGAGGATGGCATTCCCTTCGATTTCGCTCGTTACGACGACCAATTGCTGGTGGGGCGCGGCCTGCCCGATCACCTCGGAGCTCTGCTCCATCGCGTGGCGGCGCCCTTCCGCTTGGTGCCCGAGATGCGCGACCGCATTGTGGAAGCCCTGCGTGAGCGCGCCGCCGAGGCCGTGCAGTATGTGGCGCGCGAGGGGGATATTGCCATGGTGCGCGCTCTGGCCGATGCGGGGTTCTTGAACGACGCTGAGCTGTTCGATCGCCAAATCGAGCGCTTACGTGCCAGCAATCGCACCGACTGCGTGCTGTTCCTCATGAACTGGCAGCACGACCGCCAAGAAGCCGCCCGCGCCGCCACTCCCAAGCGCGCCCGCGACCGCTTCGCGCTGTAGGATCAGTCGACTGGATCCGCGGTCTGCGTTCTGCTCTCGAACAGGTCGAGGAGTTCTTGGCGCGTACCGACGGCGCATTTGCGATAGATGTGCTTGTCTAGGACGATGCCAACGAGAGCTACCGCTGAGATGAGGCCCTGTCTTACCCTGAATGAAAGCAGAGTTGTCGCGCTTTCCTGTTGGGCGCTGCTCCCCCCTAAAGCCTCTGCGAGCAATGCCGCTGTAGGTGGGGCTGGCAGGGTGGTTGATGCGACAGCGTCTTTTGTCGGACTTGGCAAAAGATGCAAAAGATGCAAAAATTGCAAAAGATGCAAAAGATGCAAAAGATGCAAAAGATGTCAAGGAGTGATGATGGCGAGCAATCCCTTTACCCCTACCTTCGGAGTTGTGCCTGCGTTTATGGCGGGTCGCGAGGACATCACCAGTGAGTTGCTTGCAGCTCTGGAGGAAGGTGTGGGCAACCCTAACCTCACAACGATCATCTCTGGTGCACGCGGCACGGGGAAGACGGCGTTGCTCACCTACCTCTCCGATGCGGCCCAGGCGCAGGGCTGGGTGTCGGTTAACGTGTCGGCGCTTCCAGGGATGCTTGAGGAAATCGTTCAGCAGGCTCATGCTGCGAGTGCCCATCTGATAGATACGAGCACATCGGCGAAGCTGGCGAGCCTGAAGCTGGGCGATATCGCCGAGGTGCAGTTCTCCGATTCTTTGGAGGCGGCTCCCACGTGGCGCATTCGCATGGGCGAGCTCCTTGACGCCCTCGCGGAAACGGACACGGGACTTCTTATCACCGTGGATGAGGTGCGCGACGATCTTGACGAGATGATTCAGCTTGCCTCCGCGTTCCAGCATTTCGTGCGCGAGCGACGCAAGGTGGCCCTGTTCATGGCGGGGCTGCCGGCCCATGTCAGTGCTCTTTTGCAAGACAAGTCTGTTTCGTTTTTGCGTCGTGCCAATTTCTACAACATTGGTATCGTCTCCGACTTCGAAGTGGAGGAGGCCCTTGGTAAAACCTTCAACGAGGGCGGTCGGGAGGCAACGCCGGAAGCGCTTAAGGAAGCCGTCCAGCTTATCGGCGGCTTCCCCTACATGATGCAGCTCGTCGGCTATCGCGCTTGGAACGCCTCGCCGGACAGTCCGCTCATCTCGGAGGACGATGTTCTCGAGGGCTCGCGGTTCGCGCGTAACGACTTGCAGCGAAAGGTGTTCGATACGACGTTTCGCGAGCTGTCGAAAGGAGATGTGCGTTTTCTGGTCGCTATGCTGGAAGATGATGGCCCCAGCGAGCTTGCGGATGTAGCGAGGCGCCTGGGCAAAAGGAGCAACTACGCTTCGCAGTATAAGCGGCGTCTGCAGGAGCAGGGCATTGTCGGCGAGGTGGGCCAAGGGCGCATCCGCATCGAACTGCCCATGTTCAAAGACTATCTTCGCGATCAGCTTCTGTAGAATCACCAGGTCAGCCTACGTGTTTGCAACAATGATAAAACGTGATAAAAGTTGATGAAAATACCCGCACGGGGAGGGTCCGTGCAGCCTGGGGAGGGAGGGGCCGTCGATCCGTTGCTACATCGTGAGCCGCTGAGCACAGTCGGCGACGCACTGCTCGAAGATAGCTTCGATTCCGCCGGTACCTTGTCGTGAACAACGCCGAAGCCCCAGCGGGAGCCCTCCAGCGCGATAGGGCGGATGTTGTCGTGGCAGGAGAAAGCAGCCAGGCCGCTCATGCAGGGCAGGGAGAACCCGAGCGCCCGCCCGCGGAGGAGACGAGCAGCCCGCAGTGATAGCGACCCTGCCTGATGAAGCTCTCGCAGTTGTCGTCGGGCATTTCGATGAGGGTGAGCTGCACCTCGGGGCAGCGTTCGCGAAACGCTTTCTTGAGGTGATCGCCGATGAGACCGACAATGCCCAGTGATGTCGGAACTTCGAAATTGAAGGCGCCCTTAGATCGCGGAGCTCGGCGAGCCGACTGAAACCATCCAAGCCGACATCTGCATCGTCGGCGCGGGCGGCACGGGCACGGCCGCCGCTATCCAGGCTGCCGACATGGGGCTTAAAGCCGTCGTCATCGAGCGCTTGGGCGGCTACGGCGGAAGCTTCATCGGCACCGAGGGCATGACCGGCCTGGAGACCAAATACACCTCCGGCGAGAACTGCCCGGTGTTCGCCGGCGCCTACAACCCCACGGCGCCCTACGGCGTGAAGAACGCCTTGAACACCTGCTTGAACTACCATCATTGGATTCCGTCCCACAAGCTGCACGAGGCTTACTTCGGCCAGATGAAGGAGATCATTGACTGGCTTGAGGGCCACGGCATCGTTTTCGCCGACTCCATCGCCATCGGCGCGGGCCCGAAGATTTGGCACGTGTACGACAAGGGTAACGATGCCAGCCCCGGCGGCCACTTCATGCAGTGCTTCGGCGCCGAGGCCGAGCGTCTGGGCACCGAGGCCCGCTTCAACACCTTCGGGCGCCAACTCATCATGGAGAACGGCAAGGTTGTTGGTCTTCTGGCCGAGGACGAGAAGGGCAACGTCATCAAGGTGGAAGCTCCGGTCGTCAGCATCGGCACCGGCGGCTACGCCAACAACCATGAGTTCCTCTACGGCGTGTCCGAGACGAAGAATGTGAACATCCAGGCGCTCGGTATGGAGTGCCGCGATGGCGACGACGTCAAGATGGCCAAGGCTGCCGGCGCCGCTATGGCTGAGGGGCTCGGCACCGTCATGTGGTGCGGCCCGGTGACCCTGGGCGCCGTTACCGCCACCTGGACTACCGATGCCTACTCCGCTGGCGTGCAGCCCACCCTGTGGCTGAACCAGAATGGTGAGCGCTTCTGCAAGGAAGACCTGTGGATCGATGACTTCGCCGGCGCTGGTATTGCCGTGCGCAACCAGGATCGCACCTTCGCTCTGTTTACCGAGACCGATATGAAGCGCTGGGAAGCGCAGGGCCCCGACGGCCAGGTGTTCTCCTTCGGCACGTCGGGCACGCCGCTGGCGAAGGCCCGCGAGGATCTCATGAACGCCGAGGGCTGCCATGTGGGCGACGGCTACTACACCACCTGCGGCGGCATCAAGGTGAACGAGAAGACCCAGATACTCGACGAGGAGGGCCAGGTCATCCCTGATCTGTACGCCGGCGGCTCCGATGCGGGCGGTTTGTACGGCGACTCCTATGACGTGAAGTTCGCCCCCGGCTCCCAGGCCGGCTGGGCCGTGAACTCGGGCTGTCTGGCCGTGAAAGACGCCAAGGAGTACCCTCGGCAAGTAGCGTATTCCGCTGGACAGCGCCTGCCATAAGGACGCAAGGCCCCGCCGGCTGCAGTTCAGTCGGCGGGACCTCTGCTGTTCCTCACTATTGCTGGATGGCGAGCTCGCTTTCTCCTACTGCCTGGGTATCGGTGGCAGCGCCCATCAGCACCGATTCTTTTGAGGGAAGGAATCGTTGAAGGAGCGCAAGACGAAGGTGACACCGTTGTGGTGGCGCATATCTTTCATCAGCGTCAGGACTACGCGAATTTGGTTCGCGCGCGAAGCAATCAGTAGACACGGGGCGATTCGCCGGAACACTTCTATTTGATGTCGGCGAGCAAATCGGCTAGGCTGGTGGAGGCGAGCTCTTGTTTCATGGCGGCCTCCGAGGGAGGAATAGGTTATGGATTGCGAATCCTATAACGTTGGGAACGTGGCGAAAAACGCGATGCAGTACGAGACTCTCGGCGAAGCGCGCAAGCGCGAGCTGCTGCAATATCTGGCGGAATACCTCATCGAAGAGAGTGAGTTACACGGGCGCGCCTTGCCGCCGGTGGCGGCCGAGGTGGTCCGGGACGGCTTGACGAGCGCGGCCGCCGAAAAGCTATGGCTCGCCTTTCGATCGCTTGCGAACGTGCGGCCGTCCTGGCCCGCGCCTGCGGAATTCCTCGCTGCCCAGGACGAGCTGCTGCAGGGGCTCATTGCCGAGGCGGGCATCGCAACGCTCGCCGACACGACGGCCTCCCCGGTTGATCCGCGCCTGCGCTTGTGGCGCGGCGACATCACCACCCTGGCCGTGGACGCCATCGTGAACGCCGCCAACTCCGGCATGACCGGCTGCTGGGCGCCCTTGCACTACTGCATCGACAACGCCATCCACACCTTCGCCGGCGTCCAGCTACGCGCCGCTTGTGCAAAGGCCATGGCGGCTCAGGGACACCCGGAGCCCACGGCCCAGGCCAAGGTGACCGACGGCTACAATCTGCCCGCGCGCCGCGTCATCCACACCGTCGGGCCCATCGCCGACGGGCGCCCCACCGATACGCACCGCCGCCAGCTGGCCGAGTGCTACCGGGCCTGTCTGGATGCGGCGGCCGCGGCGGGGCTTTCCAGCATCGCATTCTGCTGCATCTCCACCGGCGTGTTCGGCTTCCCGCAAAAAGAAGCGGCCTCCATCGCCGTCGCCTCGGTGCGCCGCTGGCTTAACGAGCATCCCGACATACCGATGACGGTGGTGTTCAACGTCTTCTCCGAAACCGACGAGTCGCTCTACCGTCCCCTGCTCGGCCTCTAGCTGCTGAGCGCCGCTCAAATGCGGCCAACGCGACTTTGACCGTCGTTTTCGGCGTTTCGATAAGAGGAAATTCTCACCTGGATCGTGTCTCGCTTCCTCCCTTCCCTCAAGCGCGCTGAAACCGAGGGCTTTGCCGGCTTCTGAGGGGCTCGACAAGGATGCGGCGACGCTATACTGTCTTCGATAAGAATGCGCGCAAGAAGGGAGCGGCGATGTTGGAGGTGCGCAAGGCGCGGGCGGACGAGATCGATGCCGTGCTGGATTTCTACGCGAAGATGATCGACGGCATGCAGGGCACCGATTTCGATGTGCAGTGGCGCCACGACGGCCATCCCTCGAAGGACTTCCTGCGAGAGGCGGTGGCGGACGGCCAGATGATCGTGGGCGTGTTGGAAGGGGAGGGCATCGCGAGCGCCATGGTGGTGAACCACGAGGGGGAGCCCGGCTACGAGGCGGTGCCGTGGAGCGTGGACGCGCCGCCCGAGAGCGTGGGCGTGCTGCATGTGGTGGCCACGCTGCCGGCCTACCACGGCCGCGGCTTCGCGCGCCAGCTTCTGCAGGGCGGCATGGAAATCGCCCGCGCCGACGGCCTTTCGGTCCTGCGCCTGGATACGTTCCCCTACAACGTGCGCGGCCGCGGCCTCTACGAGTCCTGCGGGTTTGCGGACAAGGGCGAGTGGACCGTGTACTACCCCGCTCTCGGCGACATCCAAGTGATCATGTACGAGCTTGCGCTGTAGGGCGCTCGGAGGAAGTGTCCAGCGGCCGCTTTCGCGCAAGATGCCGTTTCGGCCGCGACCGCAAAACGACCGAAACGACCGCTAAACGACCGCAAAACGAGCGCGCAGCGGATCTATTGGGCGCCTTTCGGGCAAGCTGTCTGCTCCGTCGCCCCTTCCGACTCGATGCTCTTCTGGAAGGGTTGATTGGGTGGCAGGGCGTTGCGATCGACACGAACGGCGCCGAAGCTGGATGGCCTCGGCGCCGTTTTGAGGGAGGGACTTGATAGCGGGGTGCCTAGGCTTGGCTCAAGGCGTCGGACACCGCCGTGAAGAAGGCGTTGCTCGTTGTAGTCGCGCCGCTGATAGCGTCGACGTCAACAGACTGGGCTTCTATTACGATGGAAGGCAGGGTCTCGAGTGCCTTGCCGCCGATGTCGGGGGTTTCGTGCTGCTCGAGCACCTCAATGTTGGCGATGGTCTCGCCGTCCATGGAGACCTTAACGATGAGGTCGCCGCCAATTCCCTGGCCCTTGCCGATGTATTCGCCAGCGGCCGCTTCGTAATCTCCCGTGTCGGCGAGGTCGTTCTCGACGCCCAAGGTGAATGCGGGAGAGGCGTCAACTGCCTCGGCAATATAGGGCGGCAGGGGGTCTTTCACAGTGGCGGCATTCGTTCCGGCCAGATGCCCGAAGATCATGCACTCGGCCATGTTGCCGCCGCCCTGGTACATATTCGACGCGATGCCGCCGCACTCACCTGCAGCGTAAAGATGAGGGATAGGATTGCCCTCGGTGTCGAGCACCTCTGCCTGGCCGTTGCGACGAGGGCCGCCCTGGGTGTTCAGGATGTCGGGCATCACCTCAAGGGCGTAGAAGGGGCCGTCATCGAAGGCCCGCATTGTCTCAGGGGCGCGCCGGAAAGCAGGGTCGTAGCCTTCTTGGGCGGCCTTTCCGAAATCTGCGATGGTTTGGGAAAGCTGCTCAGGATCGGCCTCCATGAGCTCGGCGAGTTCGGCGATAGTCGGCGCCGAGAGCTTCTTCGCGAAGCGCTCCTCATCCAGTCGCCCGCTCGCGACGAGGGAGTCGTGCTGAGTCTGGTCGAATACGAGGAAGCTGCGGCTGGGATGCTTGGGGGCTTTCCAGCCGCCGTTGCTATAGTGCTTTCCGTGACGGGCAAGTTCGTCCTCGCGCAGGTAGCGGTTTCCTGCGTTGCCGACGAGAACGAGGCTGCCGTGGTAGATTTTGGCGGGAAGAGGAATGAGGGTAGTGCGCTCGCCCTCTTCTACAAGATAACCCATGCCGCCGAAGATCATCATGGACTCATAGGAGGTCATGTGCCACAGATCGGCGCCCACCTCTAAGGCCATGCGCACCCCATCGCCGGTGTTGTACAAAGTGCCGAGAGGGGCACAGCGGGTGAGGCCCAAGTAGTCTTGCACCATCTCGGGATTGTTCTCGAAGCCCCCGCAGGTCAGCACAACGCCGTTGTTTGCCCGAATGAGGAGGTTGTCACCCTTGCGCTGTACCTCCACGCCGACAATGGTTTTCGATTGCGGATCCTGGATGAGGTGGAGTGCGGGCGATTCGAGCCATACGTCAATTTTGTCTTGGCGAGATGAAACCCCCTCGCGCTGCGTTTGCCACATGTAGCCGTCAGAGTTGCCTTGGTGCAAGGCGGTCATGGAAATCTTGTCGGATCCCGGTAGCTCGGGATATTCGGGGGACATGAACGCGAAAGCGGGACTCAGCTGGTCGACGGTGCGGAAGTCCTCGATGTTGAGGTCGTACCATTCCGCGTAGTCTTCAGGCAGAGTGGCGAGGCCCTTGGCGAACGTGTCGACGACGTCATCCGCCACGGGCATGCTGCCGCACATGGCGACAAAGTAGTCGCGCGCGGCCTGCTCGTCTCCGTTGGAGTGCATGAACGTCTGGCCGCAGTAACGCGAGTTTCCGCCCTCATGCCCAAGGGGAGCCTTGTCCAGCAAGAGCACAGAGGCCCCGGCTTCGGCAGCGCTCATGGCAGTGACGGCACCGGCTGAGCCAAAGCCCACGACTACGACGTCATACTGGCCGTCCCAGTTGATGGTTTGGGCGAAGTCGAAAGCCGCGCTGCTGTTTCCCGTGTCGCTTAACGGCGTGGCGCAGCCTCCAAGGGAGGCGACTCCCGCCGCGCCAACACCGGCCAGGGCCAGTCCTTTCAAGAAGGAACGTCTTCCAATGGCCTGGTTTGCAATCTCCGTCATGATTGATGCTCCCCTTCCTTTCATTGCGGGTCTGCTGCGACAAAATGCTTAATTTGCCGTCCTCCTCCGACTTGCTGTCGGCGGCTGTTATGATGGGTGAAAAACGGGGACGCGAAAATCGGGGCAAGGTACTGAATTTTGTTTTGCCTTGTCAGAGAGGGCGACCTCATGCCCGAGGGATGAGGTCGTTGCCGGAGGGATGAGGCTCTCATTTGGAGCTCTGCGCGGAAGAGAGGGAAAGGTATGGGCGGGTCGGAAAAGAGGACGACGCTGTGGATCGCCATAACTGGGGGCGTATATTGGAGCGCCTCTGTGCTCTTTCTTACTTTGTGGCGGCCAATGTTCGGGGCGGAGGCTCAAGGGGATGCCACGATGCGGGTTGTGTTGTGGCTGTTTATTTCGGTAACGATCATCGCGTTGCTTGCGATCTATAAGCAGTTTATGCGTCCAAGAGTCCAGCAGGGGCTGGCTGCTGTGGCTTGCGCCGCCACGGCAGCTTACGTCGCGCTCCCCTTTGTTGCCTCGATGGGTGGCGGGAGTGCGGTTGTGGTGCTCGTGCTTCATGGTTTGCACCATGCGCTGCTTATTGTGTTCTGGGGTTTGGCATATGTATCGCTCAGCAAAAAGGAAGCTGAGCGAGTGGTGGCCGTTAGCCTTCTTGTGGCATTTCTCGTGTACTTCTTGGGGACGCTTATCCCCATTGGCGCTTGGAGCGCCCCTGTTGCCGCTGTCTTGAGAGCTGTCGGCGCGGTGCCGTTTATGCTGGGGACAATGCATTTGTCCACTTGCGAGCGCACTATTACTGCTGATGGGCTTGCCGCGTTAGTGCCGTTCTATTTGGGCCGTGTTTGCCTTGGTGCGTGCATGGCGCCACTGTTTTTCTTTGCAGCTTTGCCAGTTGGTGATCTTGCTCCGAATAGGTTTGTGAGCATAGGGGGCGCCCTTGTCTCTGCCTTGTTGCTCATCGCCTCTTCGCGCCAAAAAGGCCTTCGTCCGAGCGTTCTAAGGGTGGCGCCCTTGTTGATCTTAGGGGCATTGTTTGCCCCCTATCTAACGTCGACGTCTGCTCTTACGCACGCAATGTGGGTATTTTGCGGCGTTGTCTCATGGGCATCGTGGATCTCCCTGTCTGCAGCTCAGCTCTCAGATATCAAAGAGCAGATGGGGCTTGACGAGACGTTCCTCGCCATATCTGAAAAGGCGGTTGTCATCACTGCTTTATTTATAGGCTACTCTTTGTGTACGCTTGCGTTCGGCCGATCTGACCAATTGCCGGTGGCGTGGTCGGAGTATTGGCCTTTGTTCGAAGCGCTCCCCCTCTACTTATCGCTCACTATGTGCTGCTTCCAGTTTGCAACACTTGTCGATCGAAAACGCCAGCAAAGGCTTATCAGCAAAGGACTCGTGCGCGCTGAGGATCAGGCGCGTCTCGCTCGATCTGCTTTGGCCGAGCGGTACAGCCTGACCGAGCGAGAGAAAGATGTGTTCGAGCTTATGGCTGCAGGCCATACGCGGCCACGTATTCGCGAGCAGCTTTGCATGTCCGATGGTACGGTGAAAACCCATGCTTACCATATCTACAAGAAGATGGACGTCCATTCCCGCGAAGAGCTTTATGCATTAGTGGAAGCCGAGCGTGCGAAGGTGGTCGACCAAGAAGGCGATCGTCTGAAGTAACTGCCTCGCGGCGTGTCGGCTTGCAGCGGGAAATGATGGATTGAACAGGGAGGGTCGAACGCTTCTGACGCGGCCCCCACGTCGGCAGTTGCCGCCGCTGCGATACCGTCGTTCGCCGAGGTGGAATAGCCGCACGCTTTCCGACTTCACCCTCCCTCTCTCCCTGGGCCCGAGCTTCTCGCTTGCTGAATGCGCGGGCCTTTCTTTGAGTTTCTCTATGTTGCAGCCTTCGGGAAAGCAGTGCTCAGAAGCCATGTATTGCGCGAGATGACTTTGCGCCTGCGACCGATAATGGGCGCGACGTAAAGTGCGTTCGGGGAGCGTGCGACTGGAACGTTGTAAGGGGATCCGTGGAGCAAGAGCATCTTAAAGATTTGCGAGAAGATGGGGGGTTGCCACTGCTCCTCCGTCGACTATCCCGACCGGATTGAGGTCGAGAACCCTGGCGGTTTGCGCATTGCCTTGGACGTTATGCTCGCTGGTGGTGTTTCCGACGCGAGAAATCCCACGCTCATGAAGACGCTCGGACTCATCAACGCCTGCGAGAAAGAGGGCAGCGGCTTCGACGCTATGAGGCGCGCAGCAGTGGATGCGCAGGCTCCGCTGCCCACTGCGGTGGAAAGCTTCGGTCTCGATTAGGTGTCGAATCGCTCGTCGCTTCGATGGCTCCCGAACTGAGTTGGCCGATTCTGTATCGAAATCTGCGTTTATCAGCGTCGTCAATGCCTTTCGGGGGGGTGCGGACAGTTACTTGGACAGCGGCCTACGCCGCCAGCCCCAACCGCCTC